>Ga0123354_10018011_pt1 | contig 11071 bp, 3 predicted proteins | sample TergutLab28metaG_2_FD_97872 | JGI IMG/M metagenome (GOLD analysis project Ga0123354, IMG submission 97872) | Labiotermes labralis P4 segment gut microbial communities from Petit-Saut dam, French Guiana - Lab288 P4 | ecosystem: Host-associated > Arthropoda: Insects > Digestive system > Gut ... | reverse complement strand
GAATGGAGGAGATTGCATAACGAGGAGCTAAATGATTTGTACTCCTCACCCAATATTTTGCGGGTGATAAAATCGAGAAGAATGAGATGGGCTGGGCATGTGGCGCGTATGGGTGAGGAGAGGTGGTGTATAGGTTCTTGGTGGGAAAACCAGAGGGAAAGAGACCAATGGGGCGACCTAGGCGTAGATGGGTGGATAATATTAGGATGGATCTCCAGGAGGTGGGATGTGGGTATATGGAATGGATTTGGCTGGCCCAGGATAGAGACAGGTGACGGACGCTCGTGAGTGCGGTAATGAACCTTCGGCTTCCGTGAAATGGGGGGGAGTTTCTTGACTAGCTGCAAACCAGTTAGCTTCTCGAGAAGGACTCTGCACCATTTAGTAAGTAAGTGATAATGATAAGACACCCTGTTTCTAAGACCATCACTCCACTTCACCACACATGGCGACTCTTCACGTGTTCCCATTTAAACGTATAAACCCTAGTGGCACAAGAACACCACATCCCTAACTAAGAAAGATGAAAATGTATTTCGTATTATTTAAATGCTAATTAACTCCATTTAAAAAAACTCTTTTTGAGAAGCTGACAGTTCGCCACGTGTTCAATAAATTCGCCTCATTTTATGGAACCCGCAGTTGTGCCCCCAAGACACGTAGTGATGCGATCCCGGCTACATTTTTATGTACATATTTAAATAGCGCCAGAACAAAATATTATTTCAGCTCCAAGCTATCTTACTTAATACAGTAAATGTTCGTTACGCCTTTTGAACCACGAATGACATTGTTTCAGAGATAGAGATTATCAAATGCTGCAGCATTCAGCAGTTTGTGTTTTGTGTTACGCTCCAATTTACCTGATATGTAAGGAATTCATATTAGCCTGTCACTACGTTAATAAACGTGTTCAAGGAATACGGCGAGTTCAAAGCGTGCCTTGGTGTGGGATTTTGTAACACCACAGACTTCTTAACCTAGTTTAGGGTCAGTTATAAAACAGCTTTCCAAATTTTCGGCTTTTCATTTTTCCGGTTCTTGTGAGTTCAAATGTTAAACTTCAATGAATCTCTCGAGCGATATATGAAGTATCAAGTAGGATACCTGTTTTCAAAGAATTCTGGCTTTCTCTGACACTTGTGTTAAACAGAATTCAATCAATCACTTTACCTAGTATTCGGAATGTCCACGTAGATAGTTCTGGCTGATATTGGCAATTTAGAAACGGATATAATAAAAAAAAAAGAACCTTGGATTTTTAAGCCACACGCACTAAGTTGTCATTGCGCTAAGAGCAATACACAGTCCAAAAGGCGCCGACTGTTGAATTTCGCTTCCACATCCTTATTAATTTTAAACGACTCTGTTTTGTTGTGTAACTAAAAGTCATATATTATTGTAGATTTAATCAAGCTTCTGCAGTTCGTGTCTTCTTTTTTATTCCCATGACTTAACAATCTCTTTTTTATATAATATATTTAATCAGTACAAGAGGTTCGTATGTGTCTTTTCAGCATTTACCTCTGTAGCAGGACGAAACGATTCTTTTCATTCGGGTAAGAGAAGGGTAAACAGTTGAAGCTGACAGAGCGCGAGATAAACGGTCGGCACCTGGCTAAGCTTGCACTGCATGTGATTACAAGAGTGACACAAGTGCTGAGCACTCGCTCTTTAACTGTAAAGAATGCACATACTGAACTCTGAAGAATGCGGGGAAGTCACACGGAGGATGCTTACGTCAGACAGTAGCAATCTGATAATGAGTCTAAAAATATGTGGGACAGTAACATGGAATGCATTTTCAAAATAACGCAATCCCAAACGTTTTTATTTTCTGCAGTGTAGACCTCGTCGGGGCCCGGTATAAGGGCGTTGTGGCCCCCAAAATTTAACAACTAAAAGGTCTCTTATACTCTACTAAAGGCTTTTTCGTTTATAAATCTGCTATACCTGGGTTCCTCTATCGCCTGTAGCAGTAACTTTTACGATAAATTAAAACGCGAACAAAAACACATCAATAATTTTAAGAATAATAATTACCGTTATTTTGTACTGTAATTTTCATTACTTAAAAATTGCTTTAATTTTTTTTAGTTCGGTGGCCTTACTGAAGTCCCTTGTAGTGTGAGACCCTAAGCTGTATCTTGTCTAGCTGACATTCAGATCCGACTCTGGGTTTACATTTAAATTATACGTAGGTTCACATCAGCAAATTATTTAATGTCGGGACGAATTTCAGTTTTGCTTAGCTAATTTATTAACTCTCCTGTTTATTATATTCGTCATTGTCAGAAGATACATTGTGTTATGAAGAACTATAAACAGTTATATTGGGAAGAAGATGTGCATAGGCAAGTTTGATAGGTAGATCTAAATTGTTACTCTTCCGTTAAAGTTTATCATTATAATGAAAATGTTTAAGAGAATATTTCAATTTAAATAAATTAAGCAGCCGTGCTGAATGGACCCTATTCTACAGTCTGTACACTCTCGTCATACATTCGCTACGAAAGAATTAATTTTACGTTATGTTCTTTTATGGAATTTATATATATATATATATATGACGAAATAGATTGGGGAAAAAGTTACTGTGTATAGTTAATTGTCGACGCCACATGTTTAATTTTAACAAAAATTTTTATAAAGTTTTATATATATATATATATATATATTATATCCCACGACGCCATCTATCAAAAAATGTACTCTTCATTCGAAAGGCTTTGAGAACTTCAAACAGCAAATTATATATTTGCAGTTGTTTTTGTTGATTTAGTTGTTCCTTTCTCAGTGGAAGCTAAAATTTTCTTTATGAGAGTAAAAGTAATTTTGTCTCCACACGTGCCATAAAGGTGTAAGGGGAAGTGGTGGAATGGCTCTATCGATTCCTAACCTCTACAGTAATTTCAGGTGAGTGGTCAGTCTCACGCCCCGGCTACTTTCGTAAAACCATGTGACATTATCACCGATTGGCATTGAACAGGGGATTGTTTGGTACCCATACTTTGTCTGGATCTTTTACTGAACAATCCTGAGTCATCTGTCTCTTAGCTGCATCATACTTAATCACCTATGCTGGCTGTAGCATTTCTTTACATTACATTACATTATATTATATTGTATTATAATATATTATATTATATTACATTGTATTGCATTGTACTGTACTGTATTGTGTTTATTCTATTGTATTGTATTTAGTGTATTATATTTATTGTATTTATTGTATTATATTATATTACATTACATTACACTATATTACATTACATTACATTATATTACATTATATTATATCGTATTATATCGTATTGTATTATATTGTATTGGATTGCATTGTATTGTATTATAGTACAAAAATAGCATACATTAAGCTGCGTTTACGGTGAAAATACGTCCGTACTTTTAGGACGATATTTTCAGTGACATTCTAAGCTTTCCAACTCACAGGTTCATACATCCACCATGAGGTTATTATTGAATGTAGGAATGTAAAGTTTACGAGGTCCGAACGACTTCCAGTATAATAACATTTTTACCAAATATCGTCAAAGTCCGTTAGATAGTGCTGACATTTAAGAAAACACTTGCAAACATACTAAATATTTCATTACCATAATAAATTTCCTTAATAAATTACTGATGTTAAATGGGCCAAAGGTAGAAATCAAGATCTTGAATTTTTCCCGATATTTCTACGCCGCCACGTTTATTACGTTTAATGTCCACTTATTTGCCAGATCGGCTGGCCGGTCCGTGGATCGAATCCCGGTGGAAGCGAGATTTTCCACACACGTTCACACAGATCCTGGGGCCCACTTTGCCTCTGCAATGGATACTGTGTCTTTTCCGTGGGTAAAGCGGCCGTGTCGTGGCACTGACCATCCACTCCCCATCTAGCGCTGAGGTTAAAGAAAGAATAGAGCTATACTTCTACTTCCTCTCTGGGTTTTCGTGGACTTTTCTAGGGTGAACCATACCTTTTTTATTTGCCAGATAAATTGTACATATATATTACTTTTGTCTAAGGATACCTCGTCTCCATTTAATGGTCATTTTTGCACCTGTAGTGTAACATAAAACGTTTCAAGCATTACAGTTGCTATGTATAGCACCTCTTTGGACACTACAAACTGCTATATTTTGCGTATAGATTGTATTGATAAATTTCTTATATTTATCTGAATAGACAATGGCTATTTTTTTACAGCATTGAAGATTTGGTCTTTCTAATTGAGATACAGTGTGTTTTTGTGACGTACATAATGAATTGTTAAGAATTATTGGATCCTCCAAAGCGCTGATAAATATTTACAAATATACACGGCGTCATATTTATAAAACTCTAATGTTCATTAACACAGTTCTGAAAGCCTCCAAACTCAAAATATTACAAGACCCACGGATGCCTGCACTTGCGTTGGTGGTGTTAATTGTTGCTAGCAAATAGACACCTGTATCATTACGGTAATAGGGTGGTACAGAAGCACTAAAAAAGTGCGAAGCGAACTTCTGTCTTCGCAAAAAATATTCGAGGTTAGGGTTTCAGGTTTCTCTGCAGGGACTCAAAGATTCCCACTTTCTCGTCCCAACAGATAAAAAAAATTTATCGATCTATTTCGCTGGTTAACTCCTAAATTTGTGCAGTTGTCTTGAAAATATTGCACTGATTCTTAAACACCGCTATACCAAATATTGTCACTTCAATACGGATATAATAATGCCTAGTTCTTTATGTACTCCTTTCGAAACCCGACAGTGTTCGGTTCTTGAGACCTTTTCCTGAAGACTGAATAACCTAACATCTGTACAGCGTCATAGTACTGGCTAATGATATTTAGTGGTTCAAACACTCCAAAATAACAGTCTTCAGTGCGTAAGGTTTTGTTGCATGTTTAAAATTCGCTTAAGACTTGTCATGTCTATTGCCATATCTTCTTATTGATAATTCAGAACACAAATATACTTAAACTGTAAGGGACATTGGTATATTTGCAAATGGAAAGTCAGTCGTAATGTTAATATGAATGCAAATGATTTTGTATAAAGTATTCTTGATTAGTGACAGTGACAAGAGTTTGCAGCTCTGCAGCATACACCAGAGGAGAATGAGACTGACCAGTTGAAATGGCAGCACTGTGTTGTGAAGCTTCATTGACATCTGATGTTGAGGCTAACTAACCTGGTTAATCCATCTTTAAGAAAAGAATCACACACAGATAAAAGGCTAATTTTATTCAAATGGAAATATGAGACATATCTTACGTAATTTGTCATTCATTATTTATTATTTAAAATTGAAAAGTTGCCATAACCACAAAATTTGAAGGCAAAAAATTTGGATAGAGTAATAGGACATTGCGGTCCACTTTTGACGTCCAGTTGCCGAGACAAGAAACAAAGGGTTTTACGAAGACAAAGGAACGATGGAAAGAAAAAGATCCTCTTTGGGTTCATTGGAACTGGTCTTAAGTATTTAACTTTACAAAGTATGTTGATGATGGTGGTGATCGTGTTGTTGTTGTTGTTGTTGTTGTGGTGGTGGTGGTGGTGGTGGTGGCATTTATCATGGCGTTGGTGTTGTGTTGTTGGTAATAGTGGTGAAGGTGGTGGTGATAATGGTGAATGTTATGGTAATATTGGTATTGCTGTTTGCGTTGTGGTACTGGCGGTGGTCACGATGGTTTTGGAGGTGTTCTTTATGGATATTGTGGTGGAGATGGTGCTTATGGCCGTGGTAGTATTTGTGATGGCGGTAGGTTTAACAACGCTGTCACTTTAGCCAACTATGCTGCATGAGACTGGTAGGATGACAGTCGAATAACAATTTCAAAAACGTGAATTGACGTGGTCATTGCATAACTGGAGGAAGGACCCCGGAATTTGCTTGGGGAGGTTCTCAGAAACTTGTCACGATATTCGGTCTCCTAGCCGAAATTTAAACCCTAGAATTCCGGAGTTTGGTAACAGTTTTAGACGTACCACTTGATCCAGCGGGTTACGATTCCATAGCATATCCTGTTATTTGATGAAGGAAACGGAAGCGGATACAAAAAATTTTTCGCCTGAAGACACTGGGATTGTGGGCAGTGTCAAAAATATTAATCATGACGTTACATTGTCCGTAAAATTGTGTTGCTGTTAAATTAAATTCTGCGACGTCTAAACGAATTATTTCCGCACATTTTCCGTGAAATAAAGTGATCCTTTTGTAAATTTTTTCCGTATTTGTAAGCAAAGGACTACAGAAATTTGAAGCAACTTACACATTGCAATGTTGAGGCTTATTTATTGATTTTCTCTCCTTTAATCTATATATTTACAGTTAAATTCTACCCTCTACTCTCTTGTTCTTCTTGTTGTAGGCTCCTTATTTATCACTGTCTCTCACTCCGTTGCACACTCTTGTGTCGCACGATAGATTGTCTTTTGTTTCTTTGTTTTTTTCCTTTCCTTTCCTCATGAAAAATAAATGTCTGTAGTCTCCGCCGCTTTTACTCGTTTCTTCTTTTTTCCTCTCTCTCTCTCTCTTTCTCGTCCTTCTGTCCCCCTTTTTATATCTGTATTTCTGTTGCAGCTCTCATCTCTCGGTTTACCAGCGTATTCAGGCATTCCCAGCGCCCTCCGTGTCTCATATATTAAAGCGAAGTTTAGTTCAGCTGTACATACGTCTTTGCAGAATGCGGTAGCTTGTATGGCTAGATATTTGTAGTTACTTTATTTCCTGAAGAAAAGGTGACAGGTGAACTTAGAAAATCGCCATGTTTTTAATACATCATCATATTTGAACTGTTTATTAAGTGGACTGATTTTCACAGAATTTATATAAATTCCTCTCGAACTTCACTTCATTTCCTGAAGAAAACGTGACAGGTGGACTTAGAAAATCGCCATGTTTTTAATACATCACCATATTTAAAGTATTTATTCATTGGACTGTTTTTCACAGAATTTATATAAATTCCTCTCGAACTTCACTTTATTTACTGAAGAAAAGGTGACAGATGGGCTTAGGAAATCGCCATATTTAAACTATTTATTCAGTGGGATGATTTTTACAGAATTTATATAAATTCCTCTGGAACTTCAGACCCTCGAGCGTGAAGGCACTACCCAACTCCACGTCGTCATAACCCAAGAAAACAGAGACAGCAACCACACCGCTGTGCAAGCCTACACTGTTTTTATATAAAATATTTACCATTAGAGGATACACCACAAGCTACGTGCTTAATTTCCTGAAATCAGTAAAAGTATCTGGGCGGTCCAGTGAAAATTCGACAACGTGGGTTAGCTCAGTCGGTATATTGCATAGGATATGAACTGGACGATCGGGCCATTTAATCAGCACACCAACTAATGCATATACATAAAATTTTTTTACATTAAAACATTTAAAATCGCTCCAACATGTTTCGATCCTAAGATCATCTTCAGGGAGCTAAACTGTTCCTTGCTAAAGTCACATTTTTTAAAACACCCACTGATTAATTTCCTTGTATTAACTTAGTGCTGTGGCAGAATGTGTCGTATTGTGTAAGTCGTGCGCTGTTGAGAGTGCGCCTGACTGTAGGTGTGTGTCGTGTGTTATGTGCAGCATAACACACGACACACATTCTGCCACAGCACCAAGTTAATATAAGAAAATTAATCAGTGAGTGTTTTTAAAAATATTACTTTAGCAAGGAACAGTGTAGCTCCCAGAAGATGATCGTAGGATCGAAACATGTTGGTGCTATTTTAAATTTTTAATGTAAAAAAATTTTATATATGTGCATTAGTTGGTGTGCTAATTAAATGACTCTACGAAATGCACGTTGCAACGGTAAAGATGGACGATTAGGTGTTTGATTCACGGAAAGGTCACAAAAATTTTTACTTTCTCAAAGCATCCTTACAGCCTCTGGGTGTTTTTTTTGCACGGGAATAAGTTGGCCGGTACATGAAGCTAATCACTCAATTTTGTCTAGAGCCTAGGTTAATAATGTGTATAAACATATACTTTTGCTTCAAGGATTTCAATGTCGTTGCAAGGAAAATTGACCTGTTTCCTTTTACCAGTAGGTTTTAAGCGATCCACTTTCCAAGCTCAGAAGATGCTAATGGGGTAGTAATACTATAACCATGAGAGTCCAACCCGCTGCATTAATAAGGCGAGCCACGCTGTGTTATGCGGCCGGCGGCCACGTTATTAAACACTGTATTTACTATAAAAATTACATCAGAATTTAGGCGTTTGTTTCTAACACCTGCTGTGATTTTACACGGCCGACTAGCGAGCTAGATCACAGTAACCGCTGTGGCCCATTTCCGAAGAAGGCTGAACGTCCCTGCTCTAAACCAACACTCTAAAATTCTAATTGAAATTTCCCTACTCGAGTCTAAGCTGGGATACCGATTGTCCTGATTGAGGTTCTTCGTGGAATTCCTCAGACCCTTGAGACAAATTTCAGGATAATACCTGGACTATGACACTACAGTTTCCTTCCAGATCCTTTCCAATTGCTCTTTCATTAGTCGCCCCAACAACGACGCTAAAACGAAGTTACTGGCAGCGACCTTAGTTGACCACACGAAAGTGCATTATTATTCTGCACTTGCAAGTATGCACCAAGTGGTCAGTACACAAGTATCAGCAAAAATGAACATTATTTCTGATAACGTGTTTACCGAGACGCACTAAAGCTGATAGACCGCCGCGTGTGTGTGTTTGTGTGTCACGAACAACAAGTCAACATGATAAGTTCGCTCGTATCATCATGAGGTACAAAATGTTTTTCTTTCTTCTGTCATAAAGTATCTGTTTATCTACTGAATACAGTTGATAACCTACCAGCGACAACCTTGTGTTAGCCTCGAGGTAAATATAAAATAAATTAACAGGTTGTTGTTGAAATTGCTGCGCATTCTACGCTGAATGCACGTATGTGTGTGTTTCCAGTAAGTACCTTAAACGAAGGCAAGAAGCAAATTTGATATTGCAGTGTTTCATTTCAGTACGCAGTAAATTTAACTGTACAACATCAATAGGTACGTTCGCTCATATTTCGTTTAATTAAATCTAATATTGGAAGGCTTCACTAAACATTTTATTATCATATACGTGATATATGCCGGTCCCAGTTGCCGCGCGGTCTAAGTCGTAGTTCTACGGCCGCTCGCTTGCTGAGATTGTGGGTTCGAATCCCATCGGGGGCATGGATGTCTGTCTGTTGTGAGTGTTGTGTGTTGTTGTCAGGTAGAGGTCTCTGCGACGCACTGATCACGCGTCCAGTGGAGTCCTACCTATTGTGGTGCGTCGTTATGTGTGATCTAGAAACCTCAAAATGAGGAGGCCGTGGCCCGCGTTGGGCCGCAGCGCCACAGGGGGAAAAAAATTACGTGCTCTATATATTTCTCTATTATCAATCGTTAACAAGTTTTTCTTTTCGATAAATGTTTAAGAATAAATAAATACCAGTTCTTTGTAACATAAAGAATTTATTACTTCTCCTTGATGTACAAATACTGAATTTTTACATCGAATATTAACCCTCAAAAATAGCATTAAACTGAATTTTATTTAAAAATTAATTTAGCACCGCGCAGTGAAGAGACTCCCACCCGTTTTTGCGCCGTATACACCGTGCATCATAATTCACGTCACGTTTTATTTAACGACAGTCAATGCACACTATTTGTAACCTAATCTATTTTAAGCTAATCTAACTAGATTAGAAATAGTGTGCAATAGCTGTTGGTAAATAAGACGTGAGACGCCCTCTCGTTCATAGAAACAGTTAATTCTATAGCTTGTACGGTAATAATCGTGGTTTTTTCTGATGTACATATAAGACACTGTGTAGGTAATCACCAGGTTTTAAAAGTTTATCAAAACTCTACAACATGGAACAGTAAGTGTATCCCTTCAGCAGCTCTACTAGTTGTGACTCACACACAGACAGACAAGAAGAAGATAATGGACGAGTTATTACAACACACATCTTCCCGCGCGCGTCAAAGATTAATATACAATACTGGTCGGTGACAAGTATGTGATTATGATTTGTATCTCATATTTAATATAATGGTTTTCAGATATCACAGTTTAGAAAGCGGTTGTGTGCGTCTATTCATTTCAAATTCACAGATAAACCCATATAGGCAGCATTTTTTTGTTCCGGCAAGAAAAACATTACCCTGCGTAAGGAATAAAAATTGGAGTAGCCTGTATTAAGAATAAAGTGGAGAGAAAATTATTTGGAAATGAAAGTATAAGGTAAGCATTCTCCAAATCCTTGATTAACTAGCTGGCCATGATAACGTAAGGTAGTGGTAGAGTTTTGTTGACCGTGCATCGTGACATATCCTTACAATAAGAACCAACAGGATGCACTAGTTGCTTTCAATTTATTTCAGTAATTAACCTCTACATGTTTCGAGCAGGCTTACTGCTCATCATCAGGAAGTACTACTCTGTATATAGAGCAATTGGTATATGTCATGCGTTATGTTGACTGGCTGTTGGCAGGATCGGAATCCTGCCAGCAGCCATTCGACATAAACGCATGACATGTACAAACTGCTGTAGATACAGAGTAGTACCTCCTGATGATGAGCAGTAAGCCTGCTCGAAACATGTAGAGGTTAATTATTGAAATAAATTGAAAACAAATAGTGCATCCTGTTTGTTCTTATTGTAAGAGTAAAGGTAAATGGCCACTTATTTTTACCCCGTTTCCGGATGAAGGTGAGCGGTCAGCTTCACAAGCCAGCCGTACTATCCCTTACAAGGCACCGACTTTCTCAGTTGTGCAGAAATTTGGAATGGCTGCAGAGATGGTTTTGACGTTGTGGGTGTGAGAACAATGCTACTTCTTCCGATCCTGGAACAGTGCGAAATCCCTCTCTGGATGTCTCTCCTACTATTTTTCATTTCTGTTTTTAGTGTAACATTTTCCGCGGAATTCGGTCTTTTGTCTTTCCTACTTCAAGTTCTCAGGAGCGTAACTGGGGCGGAAGCTAGTCAAGGGGGTGGGGGGTGGGGGTGGTGGTGGTGGAATATTTTAAATAAAAATTTTTATTTTCT
>Ga0123354_10018010_pt1 | contig 11071 bp, 5 predicted proteins | sample TergutLab28metaG_2_FD_97872 | JGI IMG/M metagenome (GOLD analysis project Ga0123354, IMG submission 97872) | Labiotermes labralis P4 segment gut microbial communities from Petit-Saut dam, French Guiana - Lab288 P4 | ecosystem: Host-associated > Arthropoda: Insects > Digestive system > Gut ... | reverse complement strand
TGTTGGAGAAATTTTAAATCCATTTTTAATCAGATAATGTGATTTTAATGGTTTTACAAGTATGTGCAATTAGTTGGTCTTAATAAATATTGTTCTCACATTGCACGGTAATAAAATGAAAGTGGACACGCTTTGATACTATCTGCCATAGAACCAGTTTATGCAAATTATCGTAAGGGCAGATTTTTTTTCTTCACAACTTCCCAGTTGAAGTGCCTACAGACTGCAAAGAGGTAAAGTAATTTTATAACAAGCAGATAATGGCTGCGAACCCGAAATGCGGAAAAATGTCTCAGGTTGATGCATTATCCTTGGGAGACTGTGTCAGAAGGATGAATGACATCAGGCATCCTAAACTACTTCTTGACTACAGATCCGTTGGGAGACGAAGACCTGGACGACCTTCAGCGGGGCAGTCCTGAGTTCGAAATAGGTCGTTTGTAGGTGTGACCTTGTCACTAGAAGTAGCCTAATAAGAAGGGGGTTTATTCGGGGAAGGGTGACATGTAGAATTTTTTAATGTTAAACCTGGTGGCACGTAAAGAAACCGCTAGGCTTTAAAAGGTTTATTGTAAAATTATATGTATTGCAATATTATGCATTTCGTTGATTAGTGTGTCACAAATTGTCAATTCACGGAAATAAATGTAGTAAAATTTATTTTACGTATATTTGTGTGTAGGACCTGTATTCGATGTACGTATATGTAGGTCTATCAACTTTATAATGTGTATGTCTGTTTATGGATCAGCGTTATTCTTTGTATGTGCGTATACGTGCCAGCTGTTTTCTTGTCGATTTTCAGCATAAACAGGGATTATGTCTGTAATTAATGTTTTCTGTGAGGTAGGAACTTAGTTTTTCAAACTGCCGTATCAAACTTGACGACTGAATGTGTTACATGTATGAAATCATTATAACAGTAAATGTGTTTTATGTTCATGGAAACGTGCATCGTAATTCTATGTCAATAAATGTCTAACAAGATGCAACTATACGCAATTTATTTTATCTGTAAACTACTCTACATGTTTCGGGTGGTTTCTCCACCCATCATTAGGAATACAAATAACTGTATTTACAGCATCTGGTAACTAGTCAACTCTAATACAGGGTGTGCCAAAAGTAGGTATACAGTATATAGTTAATTACTGTATACCTACGTTTGGCCCATTCTGTAGATAAAAATAATTATTCACCTAATATTTATATGTGTTAGGTGAATAATTATTTTTATCTCTTACAGTTGACTAGTACCAGATGCTGTAAATACAGTTATTTGTGCTCCTGATGATGGGTGGAGTAACCACCCGAAACATGTAGAGCAGTTTACAGATAAAATAAACTGTGTATAGTTGCAACTTGTTGGATATACTGATTGGCAGTTACCGGCCTTTTTGCCTTTGAAGACTGCTTCCTAGCGTCAGAAGGTTTTTGCAGACCCAACTTGATAATCAAAAGACAATGGCTGACTTTTGACTCGGGTAGTTAAGAAAATACATAATAACTTACGTTGAGTGTGGGGTCTGAGTAACGACTCCAAATTTGAGGTTCTCACAGTGGTGCTGCTGAATTTGCAAGTGGTGTCATTGGGTGATTAGTTCTGGGCATTTAGAAGGAAGGTAGTGCCTTCATCTTCAGTGCTCAAGCAGTGCAAGAAGAAACAGTTTTGTGTCCGTGGTAACACGGTGAAGTTAAAAACTGGTAGCAAGGCTAACACTGAGCCAGTAACAATCGGTAGGAACAATCAAGTATTGTTACGGACTGCTTCACCGTTGAAGATGAAGGTACTGTTCAACGATCCTTCGAAGCACTGAGCACCACTGTCCCATCGACTCAGTGGCACATTCCAGTAGAGCTGTGTGCTCTTATCGGCAGCAAACTGTGAATGTGGTAGCACCAGCAACTGCCGTGGCGGCTGCCTGCATTCACACGCACAAACTAAAGCCTAACCTTTGTCCGTACACAAACCCTAACATTGTTTTTGTAAGCGCACAAGCCGAAACCTAACCTTCGTTCAGACACACGCAAACACAAACGTAACCTTGGTTTGTTCCCACGCGTCCCAGTTTCCTGTTATTGCAGTAGAACTTGGACCAAAAACAAATTACCCGCCAGAAGCTGGCTGGCACAACTGTAGCGGGGGAACTGATATTGTTCAGGGGTGTCAAAGGATGTACCTATTACAGAATCCCCGACGTATGCAAAAAGTTACGCTACAGAATGTCCGGCGCAATTCGAATTTAGCACAAATAGGAGTTGATTACACTCTGTCCTTGTTTTACGCCCTAGTGCGTTCCTGAAAAGAGGACGTAAATTACTTGGGCGTATCTCAAAAATATTCCCACAAAAATGTAAGGAATTAGCGTAATATAACGTAGCCAACCAAAGGGCATCGGACGGAAAATAAAGACAGAGTAAATTAAGAAGTGCTGTAGATTGGCAAGAGACGTTAAAGCAATAAGGCGTAAAATGGAACGGGTGGAAAACTAGGGCTGGGTGTATACATATGGTCCTGGTGGGTGGGGGGGCGAGATTTTCCGCCCTCTGTCTAGACCGGGCCTTCAGTCCACCCAGCCTCCTGTACAACGGGTACCGTGTCTATCCTAGGGGTAAGGCGACCGGAGCGTGGCGTTGGCCACCCACCCTCATCTGTCGCCAAGGTTATAGAGCTATATCTCTCTACCCCTCCCTCTGGGCCCTCGTGGCATGTTCTACCTCTACCTTACATTTTTATGTCAAAGGGAGTTCAACAATCCAGTAGAATGGAACCTGATCGGCCTCCGCGTGTTCACCCAACAGTATACTTCTTCCACATTCGTCACATGGCGCTTTCGCTCCCACAAGAAACAGTTGGGCGCCCGTAAAAAAGTCATTGTTGTACAATTAACGTTACACAGTATACGTCAGCACAATCTTTTTTTATGGTCTTAAGCAAGGCTACATGTTTCGACTAAAAGTTAGTCATCTTCAGGCCCTTACAACATTTTCGTTACCAGATGCTTTGCCCACTTTGGGGTCCCATAGTGTTTGCAATTGTGGAATACGTCTAGTTAAAACTTTCTAAAAAGTTTTTGATTTTGTTTATAAAGTGTGTTATTTACAGATTGTGTCTAAACATTAAAATATTTAAAAATTCTTCCTTAACGGTGCGTTGATGATCACCGGATGTTCAACTGTGAGTTCCGTTGTCTTATTGTGGCTGAACTCACAGTTGAATATCCGGTGATCATCAACGCGCCGTCAAGGAAGAATTTTTAAATATTTTAATGTTTAGACACAATTCTGTGAATGACACACTTTGTAAACAAAATCAAAACCTTTTTAGAAAGTTTTAACTAGATGTATTCCACAATTGTAAACACAATGGGATCCCAAAGTGGGCAAAGCAATCTGGTAACGAAAATATTGTATGGGCCTGAAGATGACTAACTTTTAGTCGAAACATGTAGCCTTGCTTAAGAATATAAAAAGCATTGTGCTGACGTATACTGTGTAACGTTAATTGAATTACAAGCACATCGTGATGCCTTCATTCGGAATAGCCATTGTAGTAATTGTACTTTTTTAAAATATCGTTTATCGTAAGTCTGGGATTGTCTGTAGGAGAAAACAGTGACTCATTTTGAAAAGCCTGATTTTAGATTAAATCTTGCTTCTTGATTATCATGTTTGGATTACGAGTGAAACTCCGTTGTTATTGTCTTTCATACGCAGAATATAAACTGTGGGGTCAGAAAAACAGGCACTTTAACCTTTTGGCGCCTTATTTATTTTTTTAATTTTAGCACACACTGTATATAAAATGTGAATAATACAGGAACCAAATATGTTAGAATTATGAAACAAACTGCATTTTGAAGAGAAAAAAAACGGAGTGTATATACCATGCTTAAAATATTCAGTGCCTATATTTGTTGAATAAATATATAAAATGCAAATTTAGAGGTTAGCGGTGCGGTACGACCACTATAGTTGACGTTAGGCGTCAAAAGGTTAATCCGTTTGTTGCCTCCAGCCCCTGTTTCTGGTGTCGTCAACTGTCTTGAAATCGTGTTTCGCTATGAATTAATTTCTAGCACATCTTCGAAGTAGCTCAGCCCTGCTTCTTAAGAGGTGATGTTACTGACACTACCAATTAGCATACCTGCAAGAGCAACCTGACTCAACTGAAGTAACTGGCGAAGACTGCGACCTCTTATACCGGCTCCAGTCTTGAGGGTGTAACTGGCGCAAGCACTGATCTCGTTTTGTCAACCACTGGAACTCTTAGAGATTAGACGTCACAGAGTCAGGAAGGTGTGTCCATCACTGCCTGTGTTCCTGAAGACAATCTTGTTCTTGCGGTTATCCCTGCCCGATTTATATACAGTCTGACATATACCTTCTCCTCTCCCACTTATATTTGTACTTTTTTGTATGCCTTGAACTTGTGATAGGTTTGATGTTATCATGATGATGTCAAATATGCCTTGGTGTACGTGTCATTCTACAAGTTAACACCAACCACCCCTCCTTCCGCTACTTCACCCCACAATCACTAGGTGAGATAAAACCGGAAGAAGTTATGTGACCTTAAGGCGAGCCGTGTTACTGTTTATTTGGTTAAACCATTTTTTTAAATGTGATTTTGCCTTATCGAAGTACAAAGATACAGTGTCGTAGGAGCGTCACGTGAGCGCACGTTCATTAAAACATAGTACGTGACTGTTGTGGGGTAATTTACTAACCCCAAATTTTCGTCTGAAGAAGGAGGAGTGTGAGTCTTGGAGGTTTTTCACAGAGTTGTGATTGAGGACTCGGGGTCTTCTGGGATGTGACCCAGAGTCGTCGGTTGAGGGTTCGCGACGTTTCGAGAGAACATGTTGCCTTTATTTTTAGAGCTTAAGAGGAAATCTTCACAGTCCACGTGAGCTTTGGAAATAAAAGCCATACGTTCCTTCCTTCGAAACAGCGTCGAGAACCACTCATCCTACGAGGCAGCGCCACGTCCCGGCAGACCGCAGTCCACAGGAAGAAGCAAGTTAGCCTTAATGTGTACACAGTAATGCACTTTACCCCTTGAAAACTATATATAATCTGTTGTTCTGTACACAAGGATTCTTTTCGTTCCTCAAAGATAACACAACGTGCTTACATTACAAAGACCAAGTAGCTGTTGCTGTTTGTTGTAAGAATCATACGGAACCGATAAATGCACTGTGTGGACCAAATGAGGGGTAAAAGCAAAAGAGGTAAAGCAATCCGTGAGGGTTCCAGGAGGTTGAGGCTCTTAGATTTCAGAACAATCGATATGTAATGGTGTTAAGGTCAGCAGCGGCCGCCTTTACCCCCAGGAAATATTCCTGGTACCCATTCGTATCAGAGACAGAGTCGTCCCTAGTGCCATAATGCGGCGGGAAGGATTATGACAATGAAGAATTTTTAATGACCCCATCGGGAATCGAACCCGCGACCTTCCGGCTTGTAGCGCAGTGCCTCAGCCAACTGCGCCACTGATATATATCCAAAATTGACTCGTGGATTTTATTTTAATCTTTAATTACGAAGTCAGATGGCATTTCAGAATGAGAAAATGCCACTACGAGGGAGTATTCTAAGTGCCTCGTACTTTTAGCATTGATACTAACGAAATATCGTGTGAATGGACTGGACAGGACTACGATTTTGCCTGCCGTTCTGTATGAGTGTGAAACTTGATCTCTCACGATGAGAGAAGTAGGTGGGCCGGGGGTGTTTGAGAATAGGGTGCAGAGGAAGACATCTGCGACGAAGAGGTACTAGGTAACAGGGAAATGAAGGCGACTGCTTAATGAGAAGCTCTGTGCTCTGTACTCCTCACCAAATAGTGTCCATCATCATCATCATCATATATCTGTCATGGAGTTGGGCCACTTGTTGACCCGTTCCGGTCACACGTATCCGGAAGTATCTTCAAAGGTCTACCACGATTCCTTCTGCAAGCTGGGGAGTAGTGTATCATTACCCTGGGTAATCAATTTCGGGGCATTCTATTTACGTGTTGTAAAGGCTAAAGGTAGCAATCCTACCGCTGGACTTACCCTGCTCTGGGCCCGTAACTCATTCAGGGGAAATATTAACCACTGGCAAGTCTCACCAAATATTATTAGGGTGATTAAATCAAAAGAATGTAATGGGCAGGGGCGTGTTGCACGTATGGGGCACAGGAGAGGTATGTACAGTGTTTTGGTTGGCAAACATGAGGGAAAGAGACCACTTGGAGGACTAAATGGGTGAATATTAAAATGGATCCTGAGAAGTGGGATGGGGGCATGGACTGGATGGATCTGGCTCAGGATAGGGACAGATGGCGGGCGCTCATGGATGCGGTAGTGAACCTTCGGGTTCCGTAAAATGAGGGGTATTTCTTGACTGAGAAACTGTTAGCCTCTGAAGGCAGGCTGTGCTCAATGGAGGTGGTAAGTTAGTGGGTTGTTCAACACTCACGATCATCGTCCCATCTAATTCGACAGCTGTGCAAGTCAAATATTGTCCTTATAATAAAACCAACTAGATGCACTAATTTCTCAAATTTATTTTTGGAATGAAACTCTACATGTTTCGGACAGTTCCTCTGTCCGTCATCAGGATTTTTTCACTGTACACACAGCAGCGGGCTTGTGAGTGCGGTAATGAACCTTCGGGTTCCATAAAATGCGGGGAATTTCTTGACTAGCTGCAAACCAGTTAGCTTCTCAAGAAGAACTCTGCACCATGGAGTAAGTACACACAGCAACGGTATACGTCATACAGGTTTGCTGACAACTTGCGATCAGCAAGATTAGGACGGAATCAGTTCGGTCCTGATCCTGCTCGCAGGCTGTCAGCAAACCTGTATGACGTATACCGTTGCTGTGTGTACAGTGAAAAAAATCCTGATGACGGACGGAGGAACTGTCCGAGACATGTAGAGTTTTATTCCAAAAACAAATTTGAGAAATTAGTGCATCTAGTTGGTTTTTTATTATAAGAATTTATCACGATGCACGGTCACCTGAACGTCAAATTCAAGTATTATCGTTAAATAACGTGACATTCCTTAACTCTGAAATCATTTTGATTGGGAAGCGAATTTCCGAGCTGCGACTCAAAGCTTGACAGAAAATGAAGTTACGTCATTCATTGACTCTTCCGATAACGGCTTGCAAACTAGTCTCATAAAATACACGCAGATATTGTGGTACAACTCGGCCGTTGGCTCCGTCTGCATGAAATGCCGTAGGTCAGAATTCTGTTTTTGTTTGTTAGTTCTGCGATATATACAGTCGCTGTTTACATATGTACTGAGAAAACAGTTTTTATCGCTGTTGTTAGTCAGGGACCTTCTTGAGAAGTTTCCGTTCGGTGATGATAATGGTTGGCGTTGTGGGGTCACGTATCGCGTAATACTTTTGGGACATTTTCTACTGTGTTGTAATAATGCCAAGTGTAGTTGTGTATTCCATGTTTCGTTTTTCGTATAAAATACAAATAAAGGTGGCGCCAGCCGTCCCCGTGTTTCGTTTCATCGTAACGGCTGGCGAGATATAACTACTTGGGTTCGCACCTTTCGTATTCGTCATAACCTCTGAGGAGGAGTGGTGTCTTGTCTCGTTGCTCTAATCTTTCTCAAGAGATTCTTCCGCTGCTTGGGAAACCAAAGATTGATCTGTACGTGTTTCCTTTTAGAATAAGCGGAATGTTTTCACAGATTACGCATCAGTTACAAGTTATGAACGCATGTTTGGAATGTCTCTCTCTCTCTCTCTCTCGTCAGGTTTATTGTTTGTTTTCAGATTTCCCCTGCTTAGTCACTCTCTCGTGCTTCTGGCCTGTAGCTGTTTGCAGAGGACTTACTCCGCTCCTGCTACTGCCTCCGTTCGGAGACCACATGGTTGTGTAATTCCGTACAGGGACATTAAATAAGGAAGGGGGGCATCCTGACTGGGGGTATACACAAATTGGGTTAGCGATTACAGCAATTTAAACCAACAAAATACACTACATTTAGGGAGAAACCTCAAATTGTCTGTAATTGATCTGCTTCATATTTGGGCCTCTTTGGTCATTTTCAAGGAGCGTCAAGTGATTATAAAGAGAAGCATATTATCATCTGGGGAGACCAAAACAAAGCTGGAAACATCACGGAGATCTTCAAGATCAAGAACAGATCTTAATGGACCTAAACCTTAACAGTTAATTATTATTATCATCATCATATCATCATGTTTGACGAGACCGTTTAGCTTGCATGTTCCATGCACCATAAAATTGGGTGCGGAGACCATCAAGAATGGTGGGTGTGGGAGGATTTTGAAGGAAGGAGCGATACAGAAACTTTACGACTTAGGGCAGTAGTTGCGTGCCCTGAAGGTGAGGGCCCAAGTCGAATTTTGCGCCAGTCAGATTCGAGTATGTCAACCTACATGGAAATGAGTCCAGTTGAAATCCAAACTCCAACACATTGGAATCTGATGGGCTACAGCGTGTCCCCGGCCCCCTTCCCACTCCGTCTGTGTTATCGGCCAGCATTATTCTTCCGCCAGCTTCGTCCCATTGCGCCCGCGTTCTCGCAAGGAAAGATCCTGCGCGCGTTCAAAAAGTATTAGTATTTCAGTTTTTAAAGTTGTTAAAAAAATCGTGTGGGTTTTGAAATTGCTGAATTCGGGGAGTGTCTGTACATACTGCAGCAGAGGGCCTGCGGACTAGCAGGGCTACCAAACAGCTCATTCATAATACTAGGCAACATGTAGTTGCCCGTTACAAGCCCATTACGTTCCCATTACACCAACCTACTTGCAAAGAGGTGAGAAGTCTGCTGCAAGCAGGCTTCAAGACTTGAACGAAAGGTATTCCGTTTGAACTTGAGGAAACTTTGTGATAATGTGGATTTGGACACAGGCGTCTGCGGCGGGAGGATCTGTCGGCGCCGACTATGAAAAACAGACTTACGGACTGTGTAGCCGTTTGGTCTGATGGAAACCTTCCGACGTTTCGGTTGGACCTGCTGTATCAGTCTTTGTTGTTGTGAAGGTGGAGGCGACACATTCCACCGAACCGTCTGTAATTTTCTTCCAGACTGCACGATGGCACGTCCTAGAGGACTGTGTGCTTCATGAAGTTAGTTGTCTTCATGTGGCGCTCTTTTTTCGTTTAACCTTTATGCACCATGCATCCTATATATAGGACAGGGGTACATCTACTCCCCAGAGTAGGATTTTTATATATTTAGTCAATAAATATAATTAATGATTTTTTTTATTTCCTCACACCATCTCCGTTTATTCCTCAACAAAATGTCATGTATTCCATAATGTTACCTTTTTTGGTTCATAAAATATTCACATTTTACATAAACAGTATGCTGAAATTTAAATGTCCTGGTCCAGGGCCAAAGGGTTAATGCACTTTGCGTGCAGTATCCAACGTTTAGAATTTTCTTGCATTTAACTTCATTGGTTTCTAATCGTACGGCTGTGTAGGTGCTTCATTCTACGTAGTGGCTGCTAAACATATATAAAAATAATTATTTTAAATGAAAAGCCAATTTTGAAATCAGGGGTTTATCGCGTCGCAAAGGGACAGCAATCGGCAACAGCCACCACCGCGTAAGATTAATCTCAGTGTCTTCGGTCTTTCATGGTACATTGCTACAAGACAACCTAATGGCGTCATATCCAACAGGACATTGATACTTATACCCACTGTCGAACAGAATTATAAATAGGCACCACCGTTTCGAAGGGTAATAATGCCTGCATCTTCAGGGTACTGCGGTATAGGCTTGTAGTTCATAGTAGTTTCGTACGACCGTAAAGATGCAGGCAGTAAGCTTCTCCGAAAAGTTGGTAGCTATATGTATGTTTACAGGGCGTCATATCCCAGGAGACAGCATTTCTGTAGTTGCAGGCTATTAAACGACGCGTATTCCTTCCTCAGTCCTGCACTTAATCGCCATTGCGTCATTTATTCATTCAGTTAAGCACTACATCCTGAGAGCTTTAGCAAATTTTTACAAACGAAGTCTTTAATTAAGCGATTATAAACTCGCAGTGTTTTTATGAATGTCAGCACAATCTGACATTCTGAGGGCCGTGCATCGTAATATATTCTTATAATAACAAGCAACGAGAAGCACTAATTTCTCATATTTATTTTGAGAATAGGATTCTACATGTTTCGGACAGTATCTCTGTCCATCATCAGGAGTCTAGCACTGTACACACAGCAATAGGTATAGGTCATACTGGTTTTGCTGTGTGTACAGTGCTAGACTCCTGATGATGGACAGAGATACTGTCCGAAACATGTAGAATCCTATTCCCAAAATAAATATGAGAAATTAGTGTTTCTCGTTGGTTTTATTATAAGAATATGTCAGCACAATCCTATAAGCTTCACACGTACGTGTTCATTTAAGTCTGAAACTAATCTGATTGCTCTAAATTTTATAGTGTGTTTGAAAACGGATAGTTGCTCCCTCGAGTACAGGTATTTGACTATCGTATACGTTTATCGCAATAAAGAAGCCAACATAGTGAACAAAATTATATAAAATAAGACAGGATTAATATTGTTCGTACAGTATGTGAATCGTGGAAAATACAGAAGCCGTCTGTACTCTCCAAGTTTCACTGATTTTTTTTTCCCCCGGAGGACGGCCAGGATTGGCCGAAACACGTAGGAACAATATTAATACTTCTTAACTTTCGCCGTATTTTGAATGTTGTACTCTTTCTTTTGGGTGATTCCCCGGCGTCTGAATTTTATGTGCCGACGTTTCGGAACAATGTTCCATGTTCATAGGCGGTGCTTACCACCCGCAAAGATGGAACAGACGCCGGGGAATCACTCGAAAGAAATAATAAACAATATTAATACTGTTTTATTTTAGTTTATATTGTGTACTACGTAGTGTAATTAACAATTCAGCAAGTAAAAGGTAAAGGTAAAATGATCCCGTTACAGGCCCGGTGTGGCCCAGAGGATGGGTAGAGGTATAGCTCTACTCTTCCATGACCGCGGCACTAGAAGGGGTGAGTGGTCAGCAGCACGCCCCGGCCGCACTTTA
>Ga0123354_10018009_pt1 | contig 11072 bp, 9 predicted proteins | sample TergutLab28metaG_2_FD_97872 | JGI IMG/M metagenome (GOLD analysis project Ga0123354, IMG submission 97872) | Labiotermes labralis P4 segment gut microbial communities from Petit-Saut dam, French Guiana - Lab288 P4 | ecosystem: Host-associated > Arthropoda: Insects > Digestive system > Gut ... | reverse complement strand
TTTTTTTTGTTTTGGGTTTTTTTCCTAATTTTAAAATTTTGAGAGGGGGGGGGGAAGGATTGTTTTTTAGGGACCCAAAAAGGGGGGGGGGGGGGGGGGTGTCGGAGGGACGAGACGAGAGTAAAAGAAAATCAGAGTCCTCTACATGTTGAACATTCAATCCCATATTTCTACAATTCAGTTCAGGGAATGTGCAAGAAAATATGTGCTGCAGCTGCAAATGCGAGCGAATATTTCAGATGTTCAGCTGTGTCTGAGTAAGTAACGAACTGAAAACTTCCGGTCAAAGTTATTCAGGCACCGGATAGTACTCAAATTCTGTTGAGTCTTGGCAGTGTCATGAAGCCCATGCACTTACCGAACCCATTCACCACTTTTCCTCCCATTTCTCCTCTATATTTTCTTTTGATATCCATACATTATAGGACATTTTGGCAAGTAGCCGGTTTTGGTTGGGCAGTCTGTCAACAGGAGGAGGGTCAAAACCCATTTTCTAGTGCAGGATAAAAAACCACACTACCAACACGGCAGCTACTTTGAAAAATATGAAAAGATTCGCGACCGGGCGACAAGCCATTGTGTAAACTTGTAGGTACGGAGGGAGTGGCTGGGATCTGTGGAAGCAATCAATTACATCCAACATTGCACTTGCTCAGCTTCAAAAGAACTTGACCCTGCACAGTGCTTTCATCACTTTACTTTATAATACCAAAGGTAAATTTATTTTGAAAGCCTAACTGTTTATAGCACAGTACTTGTCATAATTATGCAGGTCTATCATATGTTTCAGCAGTTAAAAACTCCACATTTTCCCCATAGAATGTATGTATGTGCTTTGTACGAACCTAGCCACAAACTGATTATTTACCTACACGACATTTACTGGATGGTTTCTGTAATGGAGGTGGACAGTGCGGTCCGAAATGGATCAATGTGCATTATTTGGACGACTGAAGTTTTTAAGGATGTCGCTGTTAATAGAAAAAACGCTTCCTGTACGTCACAAGCAATGTTCGAGCCGGCTGTTTGCGGCATCACGTTTCATTTCTTAACGCTTTACGTTTTTCGAACCGTGCATTGTGAAATACCTATGCAACAAGAACCAACAAAATCCACACTTCTTACATTAGTGTTTTAATTTAATTATAGTGTCTTCTACATGTTTCTAGCATCCAAGTTTTCATCCTCAGGAAGAACTGTACATGCAGTTTCATGGTATTTCTTTCATGCATCCAGTTGACCAGAAGTACAATAAAACTGCACGTACAGTTTTTCCTGAAAATGAACAGTTGGATGTTCGAAACATGTCGAAGACACTATAATTAAATTAAAACATGAATGTAAGAAGTGTTCATGTTGTTGGTTCTTGTTGCATAGGAATTTCTTAAGGCCTTGTGCTTTCAAACTCCGTTGGCTCTTTGTACGTTACTATGTTTTGCCAATTTTCTATTCTGTTTCATCCTCGTAGTTACTGTTGGTTTCAAATGTTTTATGTATTTCACTGCAATCATGAAGCATACGTAGCGCGAAAAACATATGGAAATGTGAGTTCCTACCTTACAGTTAAAACAGTGTATTAGAGTTGTAACGACCTGCCGGTTAATATCGTTAAGGATAAAATTTGTTCTTCATGGTAATAATCATACTGAACACGGGAGTTTTTTAATGCCAAAACGAATGGTACATATAGTAACGTGTGCAGCTTAGAGGGTAACTTTGGGTGTCTGAGATTAAGCATAATTTATACAAGAAATTATGAAACAAGCGTCTTCCTGAAAAGTGAAAATGTAGATCTTGACTGAGTGTTATCAAGTCTTTGGCCACAAATGGGAGACGTTACATGGAAGAAGTTTTGTGGAAGATGGTATTATTTAAAATTTATCGTTTTGACGACTGGATTTGTTCCTCGTACCACCTACTGGATGATGCTGCGAATTTACGCGCAATATAACAGTTACAGTATCTGACACAGTAAATGTTACTTAGAGATGTAGATTGCAGTGGAAAGGACAGAGGCTAAGTGGGAAATTTGATATATTTCGCGGTACAGAATGAAAGTTGGTAGACCTGACAGCTGGCTGATAGTTGGCTGTAGGATCAGCGGTGAGATTTGGGGAAGATCTAGAGACGGGGTGCAGCAGCAGCAGCAACAACAACAACAACAACAGCAGCAGCAGCAGGAACAACAACAACAACAACATCACCATCATCATCATCATCATCACGAAGATTTGAGAGCCAAAAACACGAAAGTTTATGCTTGCTGCTTGCAAGCAGCACCAACGGCGTTTCAGTTCAGTCTGTCTTTAACCAGCACCAGCTGTCCCAAGAACAACGAACTAAAATTGTTCCATCTGTCTGTTCGAATCTCGGCCGCGACATCGAATGTCCTGATGGTTTTGTCGGTATCTTCAGTTCTTCACTGCAATGCCACACATAATGTGAGGTCCTGACAGCGTCGTTATGTAGATTAGAAGTGAAGCCTACAAACGACATTCCTGCAACATCAAATTATCGCAGCATTTTTTCGGTCGATTGAAATCTCGCATAAATAAATAAATAAATAAATATGCATGCCAACATACACATACACAAAATATGTATTTACTTATATGCTTACATATGTACACGTACGTAATCGCACATACACATAAATACGTGCAAACGTTCATACTTACGTACTTAATTACTCCATGGACAAGAGTCCTTCTTGTGAAGCTAGCCGTTTCTCAGCTAGTCAAGAAATTCAAGAAATTCCCCGTGTTTTATGGAAGTGAAAGTTCATTGCCGCTTTTACAAGAGCTCGTCTCCTGTCCCTATCCTGAGCCCCCTCCCACTTTATGGTGATCCATCTTAATATTATCCTCCCATCTACGCCTGGGTCTTCAAAAGGATCTCTTTCCCCTCAAGTTTCCCCACCAAAATCATGTATACAACTCTCCTCTCCTCCATACGTGCTACCCCTCCCCCCGCCCGTCTCATTCTCCTCGATTTGATCGCCCGAATAATATTCGGTTATGATTACAGAACATTAAGCTTCTTATTATGTAGTTTTCTCCACTCCTAAGTTGCCTCGTCCTTCTTAGGCCCAAATATTTTCCTCAGCGACCTATTCTCAAACACCCTCAGCCCACATTCCTCCCTCAATGTGAACGACCTAGTTTCGCACCCATACAAAACAACAGGCAAAATTATATTTCTGTATATCTGAATCTTTTTATTCTTCGATAACAAAGTGGAAAACAAAAGATTCTGCACCGAAAGATAGCAAGCATTCCCTGATTTCAGTCTGCTCTTAATTTCTCCCTGAATTGAATTTTCATATGTTAGGGTTGTTTCCAAATACCTGAACCGTTTCACCCTTTCAAAGGATTTAATATCACTCTTCATATTCCCATTTTTTGCTGCGTTCTGATCTCGAGACATGAACAATATACTTAGTTTTCTTAGCATTTCTAGTCCAATTTCCTTGCTAGAAACTACTAAAGCGTCTGTATTTTACTTTATACATAGGCTTCTGCCCAATATATTAACATTTTAAGTATAAACTAGAAGCTGATGTGTACCACTTAATTTCAAGCAAACCTGGTGTATCTGGACCCTCCTTATTGCAAACTGTACAGCAAAGTTGTAAAGCAATATTGATAAAGCATCTCTTGGTTTGAAACCATTCATAATAGGAAACATGCCAGACAAATGTTTGCTACCCGGACTCTGCTGTAGGCTTCATTCAGACACATTTTTATTAGCCCTGCCTGTTTCATGGGGATACCAAACTCAATGGGAATATTATACAAGACCTCCCTCCTAACTGAATCATAAGCTTTCTTGAAGTCTATAAAGAGTTGATGCATTGCTTCATTTTATTCCCATTTTTCTCAAGTATTTGACGAATGGAGAATATATGATCGGTAGTTTACCTGTTGCTTCGAAATCCACATTGATGAACCCCAATTATTTCTTCTGCATACGGAGTTAACCTTGACAGCAGTATGCTGGAAAACATTTTGTGTGTAGCTGATGACAGTGACGTGCTTCTATACTTATTACAGTCGGTTTCATCACCCTGCTTATAAATAGGCACAATGATCGACTCCTTCCATTCCTCAAGCAATTCCTTTTTGTTCGAAACAGAATTAAGTTGATGGATCTCAGAGCGAATTGTTCTACTCCCCGCTTTAACCAGTTCTGCTAGGATATGATCAATACCTGGTTTGTGTCTTCTTAGTTTTCAGTAGCCATTTAAAACTCAAAGGCACTCGGCTCAGGCACTAGTGGCTCTGCTGTATATATTTCGGTCTGCCTAACATCATTAATCCCATGTACATTCAATAGCTGAGAGAAATGGTTCCTCCACCTAGCCAAAATAGTGTAGGAGTCGGTAACCAAATCACCTTCTTATTCTTTACTGTATCAGTTCTAAGCGGGTAACCCTTCTTGAAATCACTGATGCCCCTTTAAATGTCTCTGATATTTTTGAGCTTACTGTTAGTTTCAATTTAATCAATTTTAGCTTTCAGATATTCTTTCTTTTTTCCTGAAATGTCCACTAGCTTCACATCTTACATCGTTTACAGTATCTACATTGCTTTGATTTGGATCCTGTAGCCACTGCATTTTAGCCTGTTTCCTTTGATCTAAAAATTGTGAACATTTTTTTATCAAACCATGGTTTATGGTGCTTCAATTCGCACAGTCCTAGACTCTCTTTAACTGATGTTTTGATGTTCCCTTTAATGTTCTCAAGCCTTAACTGTGTCCTCGCTAACATTTAATTTCTCAAAAGCTTCAAACATCTTTGAGATCTTAATCTGATACTGTTTTCTATCTTCCAGATCACTTAGTTTCCTGAGATTAAATCTGTCCACATCAAACTTTTGTGTTGCTTGTTTACTTACTGCCAATCTTTCCTTAACTTCTGCAACCACACACACATATATATATATATATATATGTGTGTGTGTGTGTGTGTGTGATAAATCTGGTTGTGAGTCTTCCCATCAGGAGAGGTCTAGGTGTATTTTTTAATGTTTCGATGCGGGAACATTGTGCTCTTTAAAAACCAGATTTTTTTTTGACGTGGCTAAGTTTGCTATTCTAACACCACTATCTTCACGACCCTGATGTAGACTGTCATTCCCAATTCTGGGTTTGAAAATATCCTCTCCCTCCAATTTTGCATTAAAATCTCCTAACAGAATTTGCATATGGTACTTAGGAAAATGATTGAAACCCTGTCTAGTTCCTCATAAAACTGTCTTTTAAATCATCACTTTTCTCCTCACTTGGTGCATATATATTTAAAACAATGATATTACACCAGCGACCTCTCAGAACTATATGTGACACCCTATCGCTAACAACGCTACTCTCTTAACTGCTGATACTCTTCTGTGGTGTACTAAATATCTGTTCCCAGTATATATACATACATACATACGTGCATACATCCATCCGTACATGCATACTTACATATATATATATATATACGTACATAACATAATACACACATACATACAAACATACGTACGTACGACACGTACGTACATACGTACATTCATACCTACATACATGCATACATATGTACATACATACATACGTGCATGCTTGCATGCATACATACATTATTTTTGAATACATACATGCATACATACATACTTACATTAGTACGTATATAGATAGATACATACAACGTACGTAGAAATTTCCTAAGTTCGAATATACGTATATACATACATACATACATTTATATATACAGACATGCATACACACATACACGCACACATGAACACACACAGGCCGCTGTGTGTCAGTCCATAGAAAATCCTGAAGAAAAGAAAGCTGCGCCTTCTGCTTTATTCTCATGAAAGTGAAATGAGTCAATGTTCACTTCGAGAAGACAGCATCGAGAATTTTACATAAACAAGGAAGCAGGAAGAATCGAAACTTTTTAAAAGCAAGTTGAGGTCTGGGTGTTGAAGCTCGTTTACAGCCTTAACTACTGGTATTATTTGGCCTTCTGCTAGCGTGCACAAGGATAAGGGCGGGTATCTTTTGCAAGAATTGAAATAAATCTTACGTCGGTGTTCTGTGTTATGGCATCATTTGGTCTTGTTGATGGGTAGCGATGTTTCAGAGAAAAACACGGCCTCTAAACCGTTGGTGTCCACGTACCAGACTACACGGTGTCGTAACTACGAAGACCAGAGCACGAGTTCTGAATATTTTCTAAGTCCGAAATTAGATGTAGCTGTGGGGTTCGTCCTTCAGATATTCTTTTGTCATACTAACAAGGTAGGACGACGCGTGGACGTAGAGCAACGAATTCAGTGCATTTGCTTACTTGTGTTTGTTTACTACTTCAATAACTAAGTTTAGCGTAGAATTTTCTTTTTTGTGAAGTGTACGTGTCATTTGTCTTTTTTTATTTCTTATTCGTCATTTTTCATTTCCAGGCTTTGATTCAGACATTTTTTATTTCGCTATCTATTTAGCTAGTTTTGGGCCGCGATAGCTCAGTCGATATAGCGTTTCGTCACGGGCTGGACGGTCTGGGGATCGAATCCCGGTGGGGGCGAAATTATCCATACTCGTCCAGACCGACCCTGTAACCCACCCAACCTCCTATACAAGGGGTATCGGGTCTTTCCCGGGAGCAAAACGGCCGGAACATGGCGTTGACCACCCACCCCTATCTAGCACCGAGGTTAAAGAAAGAGTAGGGCAATTCCTCTACTCCCGCTCTGTGCCTTCTCAGCCTGTTCTAGTGCGAACTCTACCTTTATATATCTAGTTGCCTCTAACGGTACATGTGGCTTTAGTAAATCTTACCGATACCAAATTTCATAAAAATCGGTTGGATGATACTGAAGATTTATGTGCTGGCAGACCGATGTGGAGAAGCCCGTGGGCACATTCTTTGGAACTGTCAGTGCAATGTAGTAAAATATTTTCTTTAGCCATTATTTTTTAACAGCGAAACAGCATATTTCAAAAGAACGTGGCAGATCATACGTCGTTTGAAAATGCTGTAAAAAAGCTACAGGCGTTCACTTGCGACAAAACATGACAAACCAATAAGGAATCACAATCATGTTTAACGACGAAAATACCGCATTTTGCTGACGAACGTCTTTGATAACAGGGAGCAGGTCGCGTCTGCAGGAACAAGTGGAGCGCCAATTCGGTTCACGACGTCGTCACATTGACAGTGAAGCGAGAGCTGCGAGACGCTGAAGTACACAGACATGTGACCTGTATGATGTATTGCAGGAACGTAATGCAATAATAAAGAGGATACATTTGCCAAGAAGTGGATGTCTGCAGGGTGCGCCACAGTTTTATCTATCACTAATTTTACTGAAAAATGTTTAATTTAAACTATCAATGTTTGTAATGTTGGCCACTATACAATTTATGGTTGGGAGACGGAAAATGGATCGATGTGTTTTTGGAACGTAACGCACAACCGATAATGACTGAGAGACTGGCGAAGAACCGCGAATGAAAATTAATGTCGTCTGGGATAAACGCCGTAAAAGTGGTAACTATTTACCAATTTATACATCATATTTTTTACCTTCTTAATCTTGATCAGTGCCGCTGTTAGGAAGTCAAGTATTGCAGCTAAGGTTTTGCAGTTGGTCTTTCAATTTTTTTTTTAATTTGCACTTGGTATTTCAGTTTTGCTTTTTATCTAGCGACCGTGAAAATGCAAATTGTTTTAGTAATCATTGAGATTCTTATTAACATTAAAGGGGTACGGGTGGAGTTATGGTGGCGTCTGTAAATAAACTCCTACACTAAAAGAAAAGCCGTAAGAAATGCCTGAAGACATCTACATAATGATGGAAGTCATCAAATGGTAATTTTACTGTACTTGTGTTAGGGGAAGTTTTGTATTTGGGAGTTTTACGGAAAGGAATAACCTCAACCAGAGGTTTCCGCAGACCCACTGTGCTTTGTCGTCAGACAGAGACACAAATACTGGGTAAGAGACGTATACTTGGTTATGCATTCCGACTGCAAGCCAAGGAGATGGCAGTGCCCATGTTCTCCTATCTCACGACAGCCAGACCATTTATTAAGCACACAACCATATTAGGGTTTGACATCCGATATTCCGCCTTATGTGTGCTACGGACGCAGGGATCTACCGTTTCACTTGGGTATGAAATATATCCTACCATTCTTTGTTCGTCGGCAGTGAAGCCAGTATTTCCTTAACGCAATAAGACACCGTCATGATTAATGTAATAAATAACGAGACAGCGTAGCATAGTGGAATAGGAGCGATGATTTAGTATCAGTAAGAGTTTAACATACAAATATCTGAGCATCTAATGACGTGAGAAATTTATGAAGTCGTATCTAAATTAAAAGCATTTCTTACAGAACTTTAGTGCCGTGTCTTCGAAATCCACTGCTTAGCACAATTATAATTCGCAACACATCCACAAAATAAGCTTCCATGTAATACCCAGCTTACATTCAGGACACTAGAAAATAACTGCAATTAATAAAAGCTAAAGAAGTATTATATATATATATATAAAACAAAAATGAACATGAACCATAATACATATAACAATATTCCCCTTATCAAAGTAACAGATTTCGAAATAAAGTGATTGTGTTGACAATCTTTAACTAATATAAAGATATACAAACGGTATGAAGAATGATCATGTTTAGACCAAATTATAGATCTGTAAAAATTCTTTAATAACAGAATTTTTAAGAATTTCTCATGTTAACTTACTGATGGTAAATTTTCGGTTCCGCTTCAGTGCTTGTGATAAAATGTGATTTCTCGATGATGGTCTTAAGGCCAGAAATTATAGTAAAATAGTTTCTAAACAAATTAATGTTATTGTAATTAATGTTTAAGATGATGGGTTTTTATAGATTAGATTAGATTAGACAAGGTGATATCTCAGTGCTTGAGTGAAAGACTGGCTTCACTGTTGAAGAAACACTCAAGAAATAAGTGCATTTAATAACCAAACGGAAGCATGTAATTAGCGGACTTCATAGCTGCTACAAAGTGTATCTTGAATTCTTCCCAGATTAGCACAATATCAACGAGTATTTTCTCTAACGCGGCGTAACATGAGAATTGTCTTTGTGCTTTATCTGAGGGTAGAGACGGAATGAGACTCCGTAATGTGGGGATTATTAAAATTTCTTATTGTAATTTTTCTATGGTTAAAGTACACATAAAGTGCCATAATTCAGTCAATTTCCACTTTATGAATTTTTCGACTCAACAGTCTAGTGACCAATGCATGGTGATTAAGAAAGTGATGCTAATGATGTTAATATATTGGGAAGAAGCGTAATACTATAAAGTAAAACGCAGAGGCTTTAGTAATTGCTAGTAAGGAGATTGGTCTAAAAGTAAATGCTGATAAAACTAAGTACATGGTCATGTCTCGAGATCAGAATGAAGGACGAAGTCACGATATGAAGAATGGTAATAGTTGCTTTGAAGGGTTGGAACAGTTCAGATATTTGGGAACAAACCTAACGAATCAAAATTCTATTAAGAAAGAAAATAAGTGCAGATAGAAGTCACAGAATGCTTGCAATTATTCGGTGCAGATTACAATTCATAAAACTGCCCATTTAAAAGTCTTTTACTGACTACTTTGTACCCACTGTTGCTTTTCTGCGTCGATCTTTCCTTATTCTAAGCAGAAGATCCCACACACACATGCTGTCTCTGTGAAGTCCATTCTGTACTGAAAGAAAAAAAGTTGCCCGTACAAGCAACTGTTTAGCTGCAGTGCGCGCACGGTCACAGCAACTGTTTAGCTGCAGTGCGCGCACGGTCACAGCAACTGTTTAGCTGCAGTGCGCGCACGGTCACAGCAACTGTTGCATTACCGCAACAATTCAGTTGCCAGTGCGCCCCTAGCCTCTACTTGTTCGGCCAGGTTCTTCGTATGCGGCAGGTAACTGCAATACTTTGGTGGTAGTAATTAACATAATTAGTTTACGAATATACAGATGATGATAACACTGATAATTGATGGTATTGGAGCCTGACGCTTCACTGTAAATCACTGATCTCTGGAGCGATCGGATTTTTAATGATAAACTAGCCAAAAGAAAGTAATAGCAACACGCAGCACTAAACCACAGAGACAAAAGAGAACCCAAAAGAGAACTTGTGTCAAAAATCCCAAAAGGAAACTAGCGCTAAGAGCCCAAAAGAGAGCTTGCTGTAAAAAAGGCCAAAAACAAGCTCGTGGCGAAGAGCCCGAAAAATAACTTCTGGTAAAAAGTGTAAATGAAAGTTCGCGGAGAAGAGCCCAAAGGACAGCGTGCGGAAAAAAACCGAAAAGGAGGATCGTGGTGAAGAGCATAAAGGGCAACTGAAAGCGCAGTGCCTCGCTCGTAGGCGTGCAACACTTGATAGGAATTTGACTCCTGCCCTTACAAAATTCCGTAAGGTTCGTATGGCAACGATTTGTTTATTTTTGAGACAACTCTAACACCACTAAATTAACTGTAAACTTAAAATGTAGTCAAGGCATTCAATTGGCTGAAAAAGTGGCACGGTTCGAGTGCAACCTTAGGGACGAAATTTTCTAGAAACTGTGTAATGTCACGGAACACGTAGCAGTGAAGGTAACTTTGTTATTCTGCTAAGGTTTAAAGCTGGAGAACGAGAATTACGTACATAGTAGCGAACAGACGGCTCAACATATCCTTCTGAGGGAATAACTGCACCATTTATTTGCTCCCATCTGGTGGCACTCGGGATTAAGTTACTTATAATTTAATATTAGGATTTCCCACAGGAATGATCCTTTATAGCACCACACTGACATCAGTGATACTAAATTTTCTTGTAAGAAAAGAAATGGTGTTCAGTTCTTTAACACCCGCATGACAATCAGATTGAAATTAAAATTCTAAAATAGTTGTATATCATATGGGCCTATATAGAATTAGTCCTTATTTACTAGTAGCATAGGCTGTATGTTGTGGCCCGGGTAGCTCAGTCGGTATAGCGACTGACTACGGGCTGGTCGGTCCGGGATCGAATCCTTGGGGGGGGGGGG
>Ga0123354_10018008_pt1 | contig 11072 bp, 9 predicted proteins | sample TergutLab28metaG_2_FD_97872 | JGI IMG/M metagenome (GOLD analysis project Ga0123354, IMG submission 97872) | Labiotermes labralis P4 segment gut microbial communities from Petit-Saut dam, French Guiana - Lab288 P4 | ecosystem: Host-associated > Arthropoda: Insects > Digestive system > Gut ... | reverse complement strand
TTACGTTCAAGCAGTGTGCTGACAGCTGTGACACGTGATTATGTTAAAACAGTGTGCTGACAGTTGTGACACGTGATTATGTTCAAGCAGTGTGCTGACAGCTGTGGCTCGTGATTACGTTCAAGCAGTATGCTGACAGCTGTGACACGTGATTACGTTCAAGCAGTATGCTGACAGCTGTGACACGTGATTATGTTCAAGAGTGTGCTGACAGCTGTGACACGCGATTATGTTCAAGCAGTGTCCTGACAGCTGTCACACGTGAATATGTTCAAGCAGTGTGCTGACAGCTGTCACACGTGATTATGTTCAAGCAGTGTGCTGACAGCTGTGACACACTGCAAGTTGCTGGTCGTCGCTGCTGAAAAAAGTCGCAGTGTCGTCCACTTGACTCATCCGCCAACACCCACTACACGTCACGAGATCTGGAGTGCCATGACGTCACACAAGAGTACTCCCAACTTTACGAATTTAAGTCATTACAGTCCAACACTTGTACGATCGTGATTAAATTCTGCGTGGGCAGAATTCTGCGAAATCACTCCCGTTGTGTCCCAATCTAAACCATCCACACTTCGTAACAATTATTTTGACATTTCACCAAGCTATACGTGTAACAGCATCACGGCACAATTAATGCTGTTCGCTGGGTCTCTGCCAGTGTAACCCCGCAATAACTAGAAGTGACGGAGGGTCAGCGCTACGCTCATCATGCAGCGAGATATTTGTGCTACTGTTATTGGTCTTTTTTGCAAGAACTGTGTGATATTGTGCATACACATTTCGGTGAATATTTGCTTGAAGTTAAAAATATTCGGGAGGGTGGGACATCGTGTAGTTTGGTAGATGGATACCGAAACTTCGTGGGAACACTTGTTTGCACCGCGAAGACGGAGGAAGCAGAATCCTGTAAAAAATTCTATTAACCGTCCTAGCAAAGTAACTGGTGCCACAACCCTGAACACTCGTCTTGAGGACCGTTTGACCGAAGTACCGTATTTGTACGTAACTGTACAGAGGTGCACAAAGAGCAACATTTCTCTGACACAACATGCGTGCGCGTGTGCTGCCTTACATTTCCAATTCACTCATCAATATCTAGGAAATGTACGAAGCCCCAGTGGATCTTTCTGCAGGCTATACAAAACTAGATATTCAATTTCCTTCCCGGAAACTGTTCAGGCCTCAAACGGAACTTCCCACAGCGTCATGGCGCCTCGGTCGTGGTCTAATTCGGGGTGGGAAATCTCGCCCGGTCCGGTGTTCCGGCAGTCACATAGCATGCAGCTTCTTGGTGAAAAGTGTCACATGTCAGAGGGAAATGCAGCGCTCGCAACAAGCAGATGTACACGATCTTCGGTCGAGATAGGGCGCCTTTCCTTGCCGTTAAGATCCCAAACCTCAATTAGGGACAGTAACTCACATTAAGGAACTGAAGGTTATTTATTTAATTAAAACGAAGAGGAGCCAGAATGAGCCCTGAACACTACCCAACAATCTACCGCCATACTTGCACCTCTGAGTCCCGGGTTCAATCCCAGGCCAATCCGTGTGGGATTTGTTTCTGACAAAGTGGAATTAGGTTAGGTTTCCTCAGGGCACTTACTTTTTCCCTGTCATTTTCATTCTACCTTTGATCTAAACTCATCCATTCGTCTATCAGCTAAGCTATATTGTTGTTACTATTATTATTATTATTGGTTGATAGCGTCATTAAAGAACACACTTGTTTCACATCGCCATAACAACCGTGGTTACAGTACGCGTTTTTACGACAACTCAGTAATGCGTAATATTCTGTGTTCTCTGTTAGGTCCGCGTTTGGAAATACAAACTAGACTACTGTATATACAGTGCTATAGAAAACAAATATTTTACGGACTTCAGGGTTGCATACCGATCAATAGCAACAGAATTTTAGTATATTATTAAAGTGTTCAGAAACAAAAAGAGGGTTAATAGTGAATACAAAAGAGAACGTACCGCGTACGAAACGTACAAATGTAAAAAAGAATGAAATATATATACTTAAAATTAATGGGGTGGGGGCAAGTGTATGGAGACAGTAAGTGTTAAAGTGAAATGAGACAGCAGATCGACGTCTCTAATAAGGCGTCTGTGCTGTGCGAGTGGGTGCTAATCTGGAGCGAACTGATGTGAAGATCCAACAGCACAGCGCAACAAATACATTTCATTTCATTTCGTTTCATTTCATTTCAATTTATTTCACAATACAGCGCTATTGCGACTGTTCGCTCTCGGCGGACGATGCATCTCCTGCCCAATCACCCTGATGGCTCTCACATCCATTCTAGACCGCTCTATTCCTTCCTGCAGCCATACAACCATTCTGTAGCAGACAATAATCAATTCCAGCATTTTTACAGCTTGCGGAAGGACTACAAATATTGCGGTCGGCAAGATGGGATACGAAATTTAACAGAGACGGTGAAATGGGTGCTTTTAGCAAACCGCACAGAGCGAAGCCTCTTTGCAGAATATGATATTTGTTTAACTTGACAAGACATTCGCAACTCGCTACTGCCCCTGTCCTGAGCCACATGAATTCAGTGCGTAATATCCCACTCAGTTCCTTTATGCTCCGTTTCAGTATTGTCCTACTGTTTATGTTTTCAAACTGGTTCTCTTACTCCAGACTTCCTACAATAATTATATAAGTGTAAGCTATATCTCTTCCTCCCACTGATGCCACATTCCTTCATTTGATCACCGCAGTGACATCTGATTAGAAGAGCAAATTTTGATGCTCTTTATCAGTGGTGCACAAATTGTACAGAAATGTAGAAGCCACATCTCAACTCTAGGCACCAGAACGGTGTCAAGCAGCCAGTTCCGTACCAATCGCCCACAAATATTAGTTGCCACTGTACAAAATTTAGTCGCCTGGGCAGCCTGGCGCCCGGACCTTCTGCACCACAGCCCTTGAACATTCACGTCTTCTGGTATGTGACACGGTGCCCCATGGTTAGCGTTTCCCGACGTTCCGGATTCTGCTGCGGTCCACACAGACACTGAGGATGGAGCCAACACGTTCCTACGAAACATTAACCCTTTAAACGCCGAGTTAAATCCCATCTGCCATTTGCTGGTAATATTAGGAGCTCACCATATTCTCCACATTAGCAGGATAAAGATTAACAAGGCAACAAACAAACAATGCGTCACTTCCCACAAGAAAGGAATCCTCGACAAAACAGCTCTCGTGTCCACGTGTCTCGCACGGTGCCACTCATTATGCAGTTTTATTCAGAATTTTGGATGTAGAAGATCAAAGATTTTTTGCGCCCCCCCCCCCTCCACCCTGTGACCCGCAACATTTTGAAGTCTTTGCGTTCTCACACACCATTTTCGTACAGCCACAATTTCCTTTACTCGTCAAAACTCGCACCTCACAGACAACACAGGCTATCTCGCAAGACCAATCACAGAGATAGATCCTAAACGTACGTAGGTCTTCATGAAAAGCATCTTTTATTCTGGTACGGTTTTAAACAAAACTGGAATGTGTCGTCAAATCTGAGAGAAAATCCGAAATGTGAAATTTAAAAAATTTCTTCCGTTGGAAATCACACTGATATTTACAAAAGGTCGGACGGAAGGACGGACGGACGGACATGACGTAGTTGAGAGTCGCTTTTCGTAGTTGTTTGTAAAAGCAGTCAATGACTAAGGAGAACGCGATGAACGGGGCATCTAGTGAGCACCGAAAGGACTAGAAACGCGGCGCACAGAGTTTTGAGAAGACGTAAGGAAGGCCTAGGTATAGAATTTATGATAATATTAAAATGGTGGGAACGAGTTGATTGGATACAGCTGGCCCAATATAGGGGCTATGTCAGGAACTAGTTTTAGTGTTAGGTAAAGAGAGACCTTCTTGGTCGCCCATATGACGGCTAGCTTCTTGGAAAGAGCGGTGTTGCATGGAGGTAGATAAAGTGACCACTAAAACCCAGTAGTTATTATATGTACCACCACGTTTCAGACTAAAATATTCCACGCTCTGTCCACACAGTGTATTTATGTGTTTTGTGTGGATCTCAGAACAAACAGCGATTATTTCCCTATACAGCATTAACTGACTGGTTTGTATAACCGATATGCAGTGTGTTTACTGCGCGGTACGGACTGGGTCTTAAATACAATTCAGGCCAATCTTAGCCTTGAAGGTTCAAAACAGTAATCAGTCACTAACCTGATGGACAAGACAATTCCTCAATTCGACTTCTCTTCTGCTACACAACGAAAAGTATGGCAGCCGAAGCAGTCCATTAATCAATGTAGCTTTTTAAACCTCTAATTTTGTTGCTTCTGCAGGGTTTTGAATTCGAAAAGAGATCAGGAGTGGGGGATGAAGTATATCGAAGCAATCCCGAATGTCCGGGCCGCGCCATCTGTATGGTTCTATATCGATCCCCACCGAAATGGGATAGATTCCACTGATTGAACCTGCCGAAGACGGAAGACTGTAAGCTACTCGGCGAAACGCGGTCTACAGAGGACTATAGGGATAGGAACTGCCGAAAAGCTACTGTAGAAGACTGATGTGACATCTACAGTTGATTTGGAGTGAATAGCTTCCCTGAAACTAACGTATGAATAAGGAGACAACCCATGAATGGTCGTTTAAAGCACCATGGTACTTGTACCTTATACTTCTACACTAAACAATTCTTCTTTTGCTTACACAGTACATTTGTGTGTTTCGAATAACGCAAAATGAACTGCCATTTTTCCTTTAACTTTTGGTCTGTGTAATGATGCAGTGTGAGGATTTAGTTGCACGAACGTTGGTATTGAGATTTTCGGCTACAAAAATTACGAATTTTGCGGTATAGCTTTTCTGCCTCGCTTCGGTATTTCCCGAGTTCAAATCCTGGCCCGGAGGTTCTTGTTTTTTCCCTCAGTCGCTGTTGGCAAAAGCCGCCATATTATATCACATTAAACAACATTTGGAGAATATGGCCCGGCCCCCTCTGGAGAAAGCGAAAGGAAATACTGGAAAGTGCGTGGTTAAATAGAAATGAGCCGAGCCGGTCCCAGTGACCGCGCGGTCTAAGGCGTGGGTCTGCGGCCGCTCGTCTGCTGAGATTGTGGGTTCGAATCCCACCGGAGGCATGGATGTTTGTCGCTGTGTGTTGTGTGTTGTCAGGTAGAGGCCTCTGCGACGAGCTGATCACTCTTCCAGAGGAGTCCTACCGACTGTGGTCCGTCGTTGTGTGTGATCTTGAAACCTCTTTAATGAGGAGGTCCTGGCCCAATGGGGGTTGTTGCGCCAAAAAGAAAAAATAATGAGGAGAAAAGATTGTAAGAAAATAACTAAATGTACTAATATCATACAATTGAGAATTACGAGAAAAGTATAGTATATACGATAAAATGTAAGTGGGAAAGCCGAACGAAGAAAACTGCAACAAGGAGGAAGGGAATGGACAAATATTGTTACGTGAGGCAACAGTCTGAGCATTTATTTGTAAACGTCGAAGACTTCACGTAAAACGCGCATTGCTGACAACATGGTGTTGGCAGGCACAGCCCATGCAGGAAGAGTACATGGTGTTCTGCATAAAGTGTGCCTAAGTGCACGATGTTGTTTCATGAGTTATTTTGACAAAAAAAAATGCAATATCAACATATGCCCGATTATCAACAGTTACATCGCTACGAGCAGTCAAATGCAAGTAGATGCTAAAATGTAGCAATGAGAATATTTGATCATACTGTACAACATAAAAAGAAGACTATGGCTCAGGTACTACCACAGCGTAACGATATGTATTGCTTCTGAACATACTGTTCGCACAGCATCAAGGGAAACCTGTGTGTCAGGTAACATCAGAAAAGGAAGACATCAGTTTTTGTGTTACCGAGTTACTTATTTTAGTTATGTTAGTTCACGTAGTTACGTTAAAACAGGGAAGATTTAATCAGGTAACATCGATTTTCAGTTCTGTTACACTGATCAATGGTCAAAATGATCCCCCCCCCCCTGGTTCTGTAAGCACAAGTGTGCGCGTCTGAAAGTAGACTTATGAGGGTGTGGAGTTTGCCAGAGATTGCTGTAAATGTGTAGGTGTTTCTTGAGAAATTATACCGTAAAATGTCTCGCAGAGGTAGCAACCTCACATGCTTGTAGCGATGTCACGGTTTATAATCGGGAATCTGTCGATATAACTTTGTTTTGCTCAAAGCGACTCACATAACAACAACCGGAAGTTTGGCACACTTTGTGGGGAACCCCACGTATATACTTGAGACCCAACCAGTATTTATTTACTTATTTATTTATTCATTCATTTATATTCACATCAAATTATGCATGTCCTTTCACACGAAGAGCAGTTCCTGATTCACGCCGTTCTGTCTGCAATGTACAGTCGTAGCTACCAAAAGCGTATCTAAATTTAAATAAATCCGTTAGACATCTGAGCAGTGTCAGTGTGTGGCAATAACAAATTCATATGGCCGGCCAGAAAGTGAACATTACATGGCTTGATGAATCCTTCCAGTAAGTTTGGTTGTCGTGACGTGTCGGCAATGTGGCATTCTGGCAGTCGCGGACAGCAGGCACTTTCTGATGGCAGGAAATTAGAGCTGACGTAAAACTAAATGTTTTTACTCTTCGACAAGCAATGGCAGTGCAACGTAATTGTTTCAACAGACACGCTGCGATTCTCCCAACATTCCCAGCACTGTGACAGCTAGTTAATTTGCACAATGGGTAATTTAGTGACGAATTGTGTTTTAAGACAGGCTTTTCTCTGTATGCGCACGTAGCACGTGATTATACTGACAGACGCCTAGCCAAAGGCCAAATTTACAATAAAACAAACCACACAGAATAGCGGCAAGTTAACACAAAATAAATCCAAGAGATAAAAACAGGTGTAATAACTTTTCGATGAAAATGAACCTGTTGAAAGCTATCAACGCTCTTAACTTCCAATGCTCGAATTTCGTCGAAATAATATTTAAACCCGTAATTACTATAGAAAGCACCGTAAGTCAGCAACTGCAAACACGGAGACATGAGAAAATTTGAAGTTACATGAGACAAATTCAATGTATGCGGAATGTGTATGTGAGAAGTGAATTGTTTACAACAGTAAAACTATAGACACGATAATGAGTACTGTTAGAAACATTACCAATAGGAATGAGGTTTTTTGAGTTCTATACGATTTTACAGTAGCAATTTCAAACCCATGTCAGAGTGCGAGAACTTCTTGGCGGTGTTTCGAAGTCCCAAACAATCAACAACGAAGTTTCCTGTATTTACAAATCTAACTGTATTCATGGAGAAGGAAGAGCAGCTGCACCTGCAACTTACCCTACACAACGTTTCATACTACATTGCTTTCAGCCTGTTCAAATTTGCTGTGGTGCTGAGTGAGTTCTGTTGGTGTAGTTCGGGTATCGGAGACGGTGTGATGACGGAGTGTGAGAACCAGTGAGCTGTTGTGCAGATTTCATAAACATGGGCAGGGGATGTTTGAATGTCTCAGAGTGGTGTGGCTTGCGATGGGCTGGGAGGCTGTGTGGTTGAGCGGGTGGTGCTAGGGTCAAGCGGTCCTTCAGATTGAAGGCAGCACGATCCTTACAACTTCTTATAATAAAACCAAGTAGATGCACTAATTTCTTGACTTTATTTTTGGAATAAAACTCTACATGTTTCGGACAGTTCCTCTGTCCATCGTCAGGAGTTTTTCACTGTACACACAGCAATGGTATATGTCGTACAGCTTTGCTGATAGCTTGCGAGCAGGATCAGAACGAAACTGCAGTTCCGTCCTGATTCTCCTTGCAGGCTGTATGACATATACCATTGCTGTATGTGCAGTGAGAAACTCCTGATGATGGACAGAGGAACTGTCCGAAACATGCAGAGTTTTATTCCCAAAATAAATTTGAGAAATTAGTGCATCTAGTTTGTTTCTTTATAAGAATTTATCACGATGCACGGTCACCTGAATGTCAAATTCCTTACAACTTCAGCAAAACTCGCCCTGCAACACAGCGTCACACCCGAGAGGACTAGAATCTTCAGGCAATACACGTAAATTTGTGACACAAAACTTGCAGCAGTATGAAGTGTATCACACGACGAAACGTCCGGTATAGAGACAATATTCATTGCTACTCGGGACACATTTTGTATTTTGCTGTCTTTGTCTGGGTCCATCAATTGACATATCCACAGACATTATGCAGAGACGGTAGTAACTTTCCATTTCCTGCAAAATATTGCGCTCTTACTGCACTCTGTCGGGACAAAAAGTAACCGCCACTGGCACATATGTGCGATACACTTTAGCCACTTGGAATACGGCGGAATGAAAGCTCTCTACTGGCTTACCTCTCCCTTGCTACATGGTCTAACTCAAACCGCACTTAGCCTCTTCTGGTTGTTTACCGTGTCGCCGACTTTTCTTCCTATCATTGAGAACTCGATTCGACCCCAAGCCAGTCCATATGTATTTGTAGTGGACAAAGTGGCACTGGGAAAGATTTCTTCCCAATTACTTCGGTTTTTCCCCTCCAAATTCTAATTCCACCATTGCTATGTGCTCACTAATCATTAATTCATTTAGCACTGACGCTATATACTCTTTGTCAGTATTACACAACCTTAGTAATTGACAGAATCTTTACAAAAAAAACACTTAACACGTTTTGACTGGCCAGGGCTGAACCGGATCTCTATTTTAGGTATGAAAGCTAAGCATACAATATGTAAGGATTCAGAAAATAATTTTCATCTTCATTACAAGCACAGTCAGTTAACACTACATCGTACGAGCCACACTGCATATAAATACACTGTGTGGCCGAACTACTGATCATATATTCTGCATTCGTGAAATACTTGAGAATAATGGGAATAAAATAAGGCAGTGCAGCGGCTATTTATAGACTTCAAGAAAGCTTATGATTCAGTTAGAAAGGAGGTCTCGTATAATGTTCTGATTGGGTCGGTATCCCCATGAAAATGGCAAGGCAAATAAAAATGTGCCTGAGTGAAACCTATGGCAGAGTTCGGGTGGACAACTATTTGTCTGACATATTTCCTGTTAGGGATAGTTTGAAACCAGGAGATGCTCTATCGCCATTGATTTTCAACTTTGCTTTAGAGTACGCCATTAGGAGTGTTCAGGTAAACCAGGATGGCTTGAAACTAAATGGTACACATCAGCTTATGGCTTATGTCGATGATGTTAATATACTGGGAGGAAACATACATACTGTAAAGGAAAATGCAGAAGCTCTAGTAGCTGCTACTAGGGAGACTGGACTGGAAGTAAGTGCTGATAAAACTAAATACATGGTCATGTCTCGAGATCTGAATTCAGGAGGAAGTCACAGTATGAGAATTTATAATAGTACCTTGGAAAGGGTGGAAGATTTCAAATATTTGGGAACAACTTTAACAACTGAAAATTCTATTCAGGAAGAAATTAAAAGCAGATTGAAATCAGGGAATGTTTCCTGTCGTGCGGGGCAGAATCTTTTTGTTCCAGTTTACTATACAAAAATATAAAGATTAAAATACAAAGAACTATAATTTTGTCTGTTGCTTTGTATGGGTGTAAAACTTGGTCGCTCACATTGAGGTAGGATCATAGGCTAGAGGTGCTTAAGAATAGGGTGCTGAGGAGAACATTTGAACCTAAGAGGGGCGAGGTAACAAGGGAATGGAGAAAACTACATAATGAGGAGCTTAATCATCTGTACTGCTCACCCAATATTGTTCGGGTAATAAAATCGAGAAGAATCAGATGGGCGGTGTATGTAGCACGTATGGACGATAGAACAGGTACATACGGGGTTTTGGTGGGGAAACCTGGGGAAAGAGAGCACTAGGAAGACCCAGACGTAGATAGGAAGGTAGTATTAAGATGGATCTTCAGGAAGTGGGATTAGGGGCATCGACTGGATTGATCTGACTCAGGATGGGGACGGTGGCGGGCACTTGTGAATGCGGTAATGAACCTTCGGATTCCATGAATTCAATTCCCGGTAGTGTCAAAGAATTTACCGCTTGTCACAAGTATCCACGGTCGCTCATTACAACACACAGCCTTCTATACAAAGTGGACGAGGGACTTCCACGGGCACAAAGTGAACAATGGTGCAGATAGCCATAACAATGTGTGGAGTTGTAACACCACTCCAACCTACGCCTTCATGGCGCGCACAGGAAGAAATTTATTTTACGTTACTTGACTTTCAGGATTCAAGAGAACTTCACTAACTATTGATAACAAGAACTCAAACCGCAACACGCTGACGTTCGCCGTTACGGTTCGAGCCGTTTGAAATCTGATCCCCCTTCACTCCCCACCTCCAGACCTCCCAGAGCTTTACTTCCACACGATAAACTTAGAATCGATATTTTCAATATTTGTGAAGGATCCTTTACCTGTAGGCGAGGCGCTGTGAAGGGATAAAGACTCACAAGTTGAATGCTGCAGCCACTAGAACAATGTCGACAATATCGCTGACAAGCTCAATGTATTGTGATGAGTTCAGGTCGTGCTGCTGCATCCACTCTGCGACTTAAGGCAGGCAGGAGCTACGAAGTATTGACGGCGCGCGAAGTGGCAGCTTCGGGCAACTTAATGCGTGTCATATCAGCGGACTTGGAGAGCGCCTTGCCGTTGGCTTGTGTAATGGCGCTGTGTTCAGAACAGCTGCTTGCACAGCACTTAATTAAGCTTTCCATGCCTCCAGTTCATCTCGAAACTATATTGAAATTCACTTTCTACCCCACAGAGAACACATACCGTCTCCATTTTAGATCACCTCTTTCTACACGATCACCCTTCGTAACTTTGTCCCGACGTGATCAGTCCGGTAGGTGATCCTATTACCGGGAGACGGGTGTGGTTCACCAAATCACATACAGTTTTAATTATTTATTTTTTACTTGTTTTATTTACTCAATTTATTCTTGATATAAAATAATGGTGCGCTATATCCAGTAAAACAACTAGATCATTTCTAGGAAACTGACACAGTCACTTCTCTGTACTCCCACTTACACCACACCCGTA
>Ga0123354_10018005_pt1 | contig 11073 bp, 6 predicted proteins | sample TergutLab28metaG_2_FD_97872 | JGI IMG/M metagenome (GOLD analysis project Ga0123354, IMG submission 97872) | Labiotermes labralis P4 segment gut microbial communities from Petit-Saut dam, French Guiana - Lab288 P4 | ecosystem: Host-associated > Arthropoda: Insects > Digestive system > Gut ... | reverse complement strand
TTATATTATATTATATTATATTATATTATATGATATTATATTATATTATATTATATTATATTATATTATTTTATTTTATTTTATTTTATTTTATATTATATATCGTATATCATATCATATATCATAACATATATCATATCATAACATATCACATCCTATATCATATCAAATATCGTATCATATTCTATCATATTAAATCATATCTTATCATATTATATTATATTGTGTTATATTGTGTTGTGTTGTGTTGTGCTGTGTTTTGCTGTGCTGTGCTGTGCTATAGTATGCTATGTTATGGTATGCTATGGTATGCTATGCTATGTTATAAGGTAAAATGTTCTCTGTCCACGCCATGAAGTTATGTAGAAGACGTAGAGTTCATCTCCACCCGTTCTTAACCTCGGCGCTAGATGGAGAAGAGCGGTCAACTGCGCGTCCCGGAAGCTTTATCGCCGGGAAAGATCACCGGAATAGGAGGCTTGATGGGCCCCAGGCCAGTCTGGACATTTGAAATAGAGAAAATTCTCTTGGCCTTACTGTGATTCGAACCCAGGACCGCCCAGCCCGTACCCAACCCCGACTTCGTTGTATCGTTAACACCCAGTCAATTCTGAGCGACTAACAAAGACTAGTGTGCATAGTTTAACTTCACGGCGTTGCTCAAAGTCGTTACCGACATTTTGTGACGACAATCGGTTCTCTACTCAAGAGTCAAGCATTTCCGTAAAGTCGGTAAGAAACCGTCAATTTACGCCACCAAACGTCCCATAAGAGCGAAGACCTTTATTTCAGAGCGGCGGAACCTGAAAGTTTCGCATAAGTTGACGGTGATTATGAACGCAGTGCAGAGGGGAGTTGATGTGTGGTGTGAGAGTTCAAACTTAATAGGTAGAAGTACTGGACAGCTGAAAGACGCAGCGGTACAAATGGAAGAGGGAGCCAACGAGGTGCGGCTGAGAATAAATGAAGAGGAAACTAAGTACATGATAAATACAAGAAATAAAGTACGTTTTAGGAATGAGAAACATCTACAAGTATGTAACTATGAATCTGAAAGATTGGGAGAGTTCAAGTACTTAGGGTCACTGATAACAGAAAATAGTGATAATAACACAGATGTAAAAGCAAGAATAATGGCCGGAAATAGGAGTTATTACTCAGTATAGCCCCTGTTGAGATCAAAAGCTGTATCCAGGACAACAAAAATAAGAATGTACAAAACAATAACAAGACCAGTGGTGCTTTATAGCTCAGAAGCATGGTGTTTAATGGCAAATGGTGAGAAAAATTAGCGTATTTGGGAAAGGAAGGTGCTGAGAAAGATATTTGGTCCAATATGTGTAGCAGGATACTGGAGGAGCAGAACAAATGGAGAAGTGAGGCAATTATATGGAGAATTGGACATAGTAACAGAAATAAAAAAAGGAAGATTGAGATGGCTGGGACATGTGGAGAGGATGAGTGAGGAAAGTGTGGTAAAGAGGTTATATCAGAACACTCCGGAAGGAAGTAGGAGTGTAGGAAGACCAAGGTTAAGGTGGATGGACGATGTGAGGGAGGACCTGAGGAGGATGGGTGTCACAAACTTGAGGATACATGCACACAGAAGAGACGACTGGAAGATGGTCGTGAAGGAGGCCAAGGTCCAACAAGGACTGTAGAGCCATGGTGTAGTAGTAGTAGTAGTAGTTGTAGTAGTAGTAGTAGTAGTAATAGTGAGAGTTCAGCAGTAGAAGACAAGAAGGAATTGCATTAGGAGCAGATTCATAATTCTGTGCGCTTCTACTGCGTAATGTCATCAGTAATTTGAATTATGCGAGGTACTGCTGTTAATAACGGGACTGGAATCAAAATCGGTACTGTGTACTACATGTTCTCCCCGTTAAACTAATTCCCATCGGAGCTACAACCAGCTCCATACCCGCCCTCGAGCTTCGAAGCATCCACAGAAGTCATTTTTTAAAGTCTTTGAACAACTCTGTCATCTTCTTCATACGCCTTACGTAAAAGTTTGAAGGTTTCATGTCTAATCCGTGTTCAGTTCTTTTATCAACTTCCGATATGATCACAGCAAATTAAAAAGATCCGTTTGTAAATAAATAAATAAATATATATATATATATATATATATATATATGTACAATGGGTACTGGTTCTTTCTCGGGGGTAGACGCGGCCGGGGCGTGGGGCTGACCCCCACCCCTATCTTGTGCCTAGGTCCTAGAAAGAGTAGAGCCATACCTTTACTCACCCTAAGGGCCTTCGTGGCCTATAAAAAGGATGAAACCTACCTTCCTACACATATGTGTATATATATATACATTCGTTGACGCACCAAGCTATATATATATATATATATATAGAGAGAGAGAGAGAGAGAGAGATAGAGAGAGAGAGCTTGATGCGTCAACGAAAATTTTGGCATCCTAATGGGGAAAGATTTTCCATGACCCTTATATGCGTATTTCGGTGATAAACGGTCAAGGTCAGAAACTGATCGCGCTGTCTCGTTATTTAATAGCCACTCCAAATGAAATATACTCGTATTCATGAGAATTGGAATATTAATTTTATACTAAGTGTTTGTTTCTTGGTACCACGTGCACTTAAAAAAAAAAGGCTTAAGAAGTTCTTCACAGGTCTTATAATCCTCTCCCAATATTTTACCGCTGATGTGTCGCGTGTGATGGTGGCCTTTTGACATGTCACTGCGACAGAATCCGGAGCCCAGTGTACATGCGGGAGGAGAAGCCCTGACTCTTCAGACATGTAATCTCCGTGTGGCAACTACCCCTTACATATAGACTTCCACGCACCTAAGCCACACGCCTCTAACTGCATCCGACTGTGACCCTAGCCGCAGTGGCACACCGAATGCAAGACAGGCCTATGACTGCCATACAATACATAAACTGCACAGTGGCCGCTTGTTGTGGGTTCGTACATGGCACTTTCCGGATTCGAAATGTAACCCATAGGATTGGCTACGTCACCGATATTTTTGCGTGATTTTACACAGTGTCGTCTAACAAATTGTCATATATTAGACCTCCACAGAAACGAAGTAAACACCACTCTATTTTGCTCGCTATTTGATGAACGTGAATGAATTATATAGCGTCATGTCATGATATATGAAATACGTAGTCGATAAAGTGTCCTGAAATAAACGAAAGAACTAATAAGCAACAATTAGCTGAGTATCAGCTTTACAGAATTTTGAGGTGTGGACGACTTTTAGTTTGATGTAAAAAGTCTAGGTATCGGCCTCTATCTTGATACCCTGATGATGGAGATAGCGTTGTCCTACAAATTATTTGGTCCGTATCTTCCAACCTACACGTCGTCACATCCCAGAAGACAGTAATCTTCAGACCTAATAACCCTGCGCATTATTGCCCACATAGGAACCTTCCATGATTTCCTTCGTTTTAACCAGAATGTTCAAGAGGCCCCAAACATTTTCCTTCTACATTTTTTTTCCAATCCCTCATTTATATGTGCCTTTATACTCTAAGGCACAATCCCCGTACAGGCCTTGAGGGTTCCAGGAGGATGAGGCTTCCAGATTTCAACACAATCGGTAGAGGAAGGTAGCAAGTTCGTTAGCCTTACGCACCAACGACCTTTACCCCGCAGGAAGTACTTCTGTTACTCACTTCTGTTAGAGGCTGAGTCGATCCCAGCGCCATAGCGCAGCCGGTAGGATTATCTCGATGAAAAATTCCAGTGACATCATAATCGAACCCGCGACCTTCCAGTTTGTAGCGCAGTGCCTCAACGAACTGCGCTACGGCGTGCTAGCAATATAAACTTCTTCCTGATTCTTATTTGTCTTCCTCCTACTCATGAGCCAGATTTTACCAATCAGGATAAGGAACAAATTCCAGGCTTCACGAAGTATGAAATGGGAGTTCAATTTTGGACAGTCACAAGTTTTCTTCTCCTCTCCTCTCCATATTATTAACACATCATTAGCAAATTATTGACAGGCAATTATTTTCAGGGTCAAAACAGCCGGAGTATAAAACAAGGCTCTAATAGTTATCTGGGGACCGCGGTAGCACAGTGGTTAAGGTTCTGTGCTACAAATCGGAAGGTCGCTGGTTCGATCCCAGCTGGTGTCAGTGGATTTTTCATTGACATAAAATCCTTCCGATCGCTCTATGGCCCTGGGGTCGACTCAGTCTCTAATAGAAATGAGTACCAAGAGTATATCCTGGAGGTAAAAGCGGCCGGTGCGTAAGGCTGACAACCTACCACCATCCTGTGCCGTTGTTACGAAATCTGGGAGCCTTAACTTCCTGGAACCCTCTGGGCCTGTCCAGGCCTGTAATGGGACTGCTTTAACTTTACCTAATAGTTATCTCATTCAAAGTTTAAAATTTCATGCCGCTACACCTACAATCCCCGACAAGCCATTGTAGCGTGATGATAATTAAGAATATAGATTCTTTGTAAACACACTTCTTCCCAAATATCACGTTCTGAACCAGAGTCAGGAATTTGAGACTGGAAAAACGGTTGGTTCATACTGCTGTTCAGGCGCATAATCTCTTCTGATGTGTGTCGGACCGTGCATCATTGTGATAACTGAAGAACGAGAACCAAATAGATGTTACTTATTATTTTATTGTACTTCTTATAGGCTCAACATGTTTCGGGCACTACTATGCCCATCATCAAGAGCTCACGACTATAATGTTGATTACCACATTGGTCGTTTCGTTCTTGGTTAGCTGTAGGTTGGAGGTTAGGTGCGGTTAGGCTGGAGTAGTGTCTGGGCTGCAGGCTAAAGCACGACTTTAGCTTTAGCCTGCAGCCCGGACACTACTCCAGCCTAACCGCACCTAAACTCCAACCTACAGCAACCCAAGAACGAAACGACCAATGTGGTAATCAACATCATAGTCGTGAGCTCCTGATGATGGGCATAGTAGTGCCCGAAACATGTTGAGACTATAAGAAGTACAATAAAATAGTAAGTAGCATCTAATTCGTTATTATTCTTCAGATAATCTGTTCGTACCGCGATTATAACTGGACCCACAAATTACTGGCTTTGGTCAAAATGCTAACCCCCTTTAATGTCACACTAGACAGGTCACACTGCAGTTAACACCTTGCACTAACTGTTCGAAGCCTGAAGTCGGCCTAAAGAGTATTTTTTTTTTAAAAAAGTAACTTCCTACTTCTCTGAAATCACGCTGCAGATTCATTAGCAAGAGCAGCTGGCGAATTCCATTTAATCCGACGTTCATACGAAAAGAATAAATACGTTTTATATGTAAAGTATAGAGACACGTGTGTCGACAGACGTGGTGGACTAACAGTTGATGGTACCTCCGAGCTCTGAAGCTGTTTAATGATATCCTTTGCATCAAATATACCGTATTCCAGAATGCGGTTTTGCCGAGAAGCCTCTATCTTCGATCCGTAAGCCTCTAACAAGAGGCTGTGCCATAGTAGAGGCCGTTTCTCACTCTACAAGGCCGGGTTCAACCTTGGGGTATTCCATCTGTTGTTTGTTGCGGACAGCGTCGCACTTGGACAAGCTTTTCCGCAGCACGTTTCCCAATATCAGTCATAATTCCGCCATTGCTACTTATTTATTTGTCATCCGCAGGTTACAGAATAGGCCGCAGTTCCCCAGATATTTAGATTTTCACCCTCAAAAAAGATAATAAAAGTAACCCATAAACAAAGTTTAATTTCTTTAAATTATTAACCAACAAATGCACTATACAAAATTTCACATTAAAACACTTAAAATCGCTGCGACACGTTTCGATCCTAAGATCATCCTCAGGGAGCTACGTTGTTCCTTGCTAAAGTCATTGTAAAACTTTTTTTTATTATGTGGCTTTAGCAAGGAACTGTGTAGCTCCTTGAGGATGATCTTAGGATCGAAACATGTCGGAATGATTTTAAGTATTTTAATGTGAAATTGTTTATAGTGCATCTGTTGGTTTATAATTAAAGTGATTCTACGAAATGCACAGTACAACAATGAGGATACTTAATTTCCTTGTTGCAATTTCAAAGTTCTTTGAAGTGCTCATTCAGATTTGATGAGCATTTGATACTTGTGCGCTTCTTACACTCAAGGACCCGTCTACGAGGAGCGACGGAATTAATTGGAAAGGGTTGTGAGGAAGGCAGCAATTGGGGTGGGGAGCGACTCGTGCAAAATGTTAAGCTAATTTCTAATCCATCATGGCTACCAGGAAATGCACCTCCGAAATGACCAAGCAAGAGGCTCCTTCAAACGATGAAATTTATATACACCTTCGTCGTTACCAATTGGGTGGTCACGCGATAACAATGGGGTTGATTCATGTAAAAAAAATGCATATTATTCTGTGGGTATAGTTTTATCCATGATAAGTGGGCTCCGCTAGCATGGCATGGCGCATCCTCATGTTGCGGGCGGAGGAACAGCCTCCAATATGGAGGATATACTCGAAAATATTCCACTTCAGTCGTGGACAGCTGACAAGAGGTGGTCTTCCAACTGTGGGGTTGGGCGAGGTGCTAACAACTCCTCACCGTGAAAACCTATCATGTTACGAACCGTTCACAAAGTCCTCGGACCTGGACTGATACTTCGGTACGACCTAAGCAATGGACAATTGCATACGGGGTTTTGGTGGGGAAACCCGAGGAAAAGAGATCAACTTGGAAGAAGCAGGCGTAGATTGGAGGATAATATTAAGATGGATCTTCAGGAAGTGAGGTGTGGGGGCATGGACTGGATTGATGTTACCCAGGGTACGAATAGGACACAGGCACTTGTAAATGCGATAATGAACCTTCCGTTTCCATAAAATGCGGGGAATTTCTTGACTAGTTGAAAACCGGTTAGCTTTTCAAGAAGCACTCGGTTCCATATAGTAAGTAAGTAGGTAATTTGACGTTCAGTTGACCGTGCATCGTGATAAATTCTTATAATAAAACCAACTAGATGCACTAATTCCTCAAGTCTATTTTTTGAATAAAAATCTGCATGTTTCAGACAGTTCCTCTGTCCATCATCAGGAGTTTTTCACTGTACAAACAGCAATGGTATATGTCATACAGGTTTGCTGACAGCTTGCGAGCAGGATCAGGACGTCCGTCCTGATCCTGCTCGCAAGCTGTATGACATATACCACTGCTGCGTGTACAGTGAAAATCTCCTGATGATGGACATAGGAACCGTCCGAAATAAGTAGAGTTTTATTCCGAAAAAAATAGAGAAATTAGTGTATCTAGTTGGTTTTATTGTAAGAATTTAAGTAGGTAAGTGTGTTTTGTATGGTAGCTCAGTTGGTATAGCGACTGAGCTACGGGATGGACGGTCCGGGATCGAATCCTGGTGGGGACGAGATTTTCCGCCCGTCCAGACCGGTCCTGGTGCCCACCCAGCCTCGTGTAAAATTGTTACCGGGTCTTTCCCGGGAGTAAAATGCGGCCGGGGCGTGCTGCTGACCACTCAAACTCTTCTAGTGCCGCGGTCATGGAAGAGTAGAGCTATACCTCTACCCAGTCTCTGGGTCACACCGGGCCTCTAACGGGATCACTTTACCTGTAATCGTGTTTTGTATAAAAGAGACTGTTAAAACTGGGTTCTCCGATCACCATTACAAATCATCGATTGTCCATATGTTCATGACTATGGCACATTGAAATAAACTTACCCCCTTTTTGGACCATTGTCCATTTTTTTTATTTCTTCAGACAAACCTTTCGGCAAGTGAGTCTCTTTCAGTGACCGAACCAAGATCTTTGTCAGCAACCAAATTCAGCAGAAAAATTTACATTTTTTATAAACCTTTATATGCACCCCTTCTCTGAACGAGCAAAATAAGACGTCATAACAAATTACAATTTTAAAAGAAATGTTCATTACATATATTTAAACAGGAGTGTAAAATGTTCTACCTTTTTCTTGTCGCGGATGAACAACACCAACAAAAAAGTGCAAAATTATTTTTTTTTATTTTGTGATATGACTCAACAAATGCACAATTATTTCACAAATTATTACACTCCTACATGTTTCGACACTATCGTGTCATCCTCAGGGAGCTTGTGATCAATACCTTGCCAAGCTACACAAGTATATCAAGTGCAGCTGTTGGTAATACCATTTATATTTAAGATGTTCCACATATCGCTCATTTGCCACAACCCAAAATCTTTGATTTTTCAGGAGAAACTTTTATAGGTTTTGAAGTGCTATAATTTTCTGTGAGTGCAACGGCGACACAACTGCTCTCCAGCGGCGAGTTTTGCAAACTGCGTCATGACACTATACCTGTTAAAAGTGCATCTGCAAACGTTCCTTTCTGCACCAGTAACTCAAAAATGCAAAATTTTGAGTTGTGACACTCTTGTACCAAATGAGCGATACGTTTTATACAAATTCTCATACTATAGTCGTTGAAATCCCAATATTATAAAATCCTTTAAAACATTAATAATATAATATAATTATATATTTTTATAATTTTAAGATTTCAACGAATATAATATGAGAACCTGCATAAAACCTATGTGAAACATCTTAACTGTAAACTGTATTACCAACAGCTGCATTTGAAATACTTGTGTAACTTGGCAAGGTACTGATTACAAGCTCCCTGAGGATTACACGATAGTGTCGAAACATGTAGGAGTGTAATAATTTGTGAAATAATTGTGCATTTCTTGAGTCATACATTTGATAATATTGAGCTTTCAACGACTATAATATGAGAACTTGCATAAAACCTATGTGAAACATATTAGTTGCAAATTGTATTACCAACAGTTGCATTTGAAATACTTGTGTAACTTGGCAAGGTATTGATTACAGGCTCCCTGAGGATAACACCATAGTGTCGAAACATGTAGGAGTGTGATAATTTGTGAAATAATTGTGCATTTGTTCAGTCATATATTTGATAATATTGAGCTTTCAACGACTATAATATGAGAACTTGCATAACACCTATGTGAAACATATTAGTTGCAAATTGTATTACCAACAGTTGCATTTGAAATACTTGGGTAACTTGGCAATGTATTGATTACAAGCTCCCTGAGGATGACACCATAGTGTTGAGAACTTGCATAAAACCTATGTGGAATATCTTAACTGTAAACTGCATTTGATATACTGGGTTACTATAAAAGAAATAGACACTTTCAATGTTGTATTGAAAAGAAATTATGAATGATTTAGCCAAAACACTATTTACATGGTTTTGTAGTGCATGTTTGTAAGATTATATGACGAAGTTACAAATGTTCTGTGTGTGAGCCTTTTGTCACACGACAGGTATCAATACGATAGTCTAATTCTGTCCAAACAGACCTGAGCATATCCTCGTCAACACAACAACAGCTGTTGTGATGCATAAAAACAACCAGTTTCTTGAAATGTCTTGCTCCAATCGTAGACAGACTGCCTTGTAGGAGGAGGTTTGCCATATCGTCTTCTGAAATGACCCTATACAGGAGTAACCGAGTTCGTCTTCGCCAATTCCAGCACACAAGAAGCCTTCTCTACAACAGTAGCAGCCATTTTGCTTCAGTGATGTCAAGGGCGCTGACGTGGTGTTGAAGTCACGAAACAATGCCTGGAAAAAAATTTTCATCTTTCCCTTGCGCTACTACGCAAATTGTGTGTCCACTACGCTAACGGTTTCGATACTACATAAAGTTGAAAGTGTCTTTTTCTTTCATAGTAACCTAGTATTTGTGTAACTAGGCTATGTATTGATTGCAGGCTCCCTGAGGATGATATGATAGTGTCGAAACATGTAGAAGAGTGATAATTTGCGAAATAATTGTGCATTTTTGGTCATACTACAGAATAATAAAAGATTCACGGTACATGTATTGAAATTTTAAAAAAGTGCAAAATTATATTTAGATATACAGGAAGTCCGATTAGTGCCGCGCAATTGACGAAAGTGGCACTTAAGTCAAAAAGGGAGTCACAGTGACTGTACAGTGCGTACGGTTACCGTAAGTGTTAGAAATGAACGTCACGGCCTTGTGTCAGAGGTCACGTACGATATAGAGTTTAAGTGGAAGTCACAGCGAATATATGTAGTTCTTACAGCAAGAATAAGCCTTGTAAGTGACCCCATGGGCACCTGGAAAGGTCACCTGTGAATCCTAAAATAGTTACATATAAGAGGCTTTCCCACTTCCGGCAGAGCACAGCACACTTCTTGCACAGGTTCACAGGGACTTTACATTACTCTTTATATGCGCATGGTGGAAACATACACTGCCGGTGTACCACATAGGATTAGAAACCATTTACACCGCTTGCTGGATAATTATGTTGTCCGGGTCGCGTAGTCGGTATAGCAACTGGCTATAGGCTGGACGGTCCGGGAATCGAATCCCATTTGGGGCGAGATTTTCCGCACCTGTCCAGAACGGTCCGGGGCCCACCCAGCCTCCTGTACAATTGGTAACGGGTCTTTCCCGGGGGTAAAGAGCGGCTGGGGTGTGACGCTGAGCCCTCACCCCCGTCTAGTGCCGTGGTCAAGAAAGAGTAGAGCTATACCTCTACTTCCCCTATGGGCCGTGCGGCCCGTACAGAGCCTCAGTGCCTGTACATTAGAACTATACCTCTACTCTCCCTATTGGCCGTACGGCCTGTACAAAGACTCAGTTCCTGTACAGTAGATCTATACCTCTACTCCCCCTATTGGCCGTACGGCCTGTAGAGAGCCTCAGTGCCTGTACAGTAGAGCTATACCTCTACTCAACCTATTGGCCGTGCGGCCTGTACAGAGCCTCAGTGCCTGTACAGTAGAGCTATAACTCTACTCCCCCTATTGGCCGTACGGCCTGTAGAGAGCCTCAGTGCCTGTACAGTATAGCTATACCTCTACTGCCCCTATTGGCCGTACGGCCTGTAAAGGGCCTCAGTGCCTGTACAGTAGAGCTATACCTCTACTCCCTCTATTGGCCGTACGGCCTGTACAGAGCCTCAGTGCCTGTACAGTAGAGCTATACCTCTACTCCCCCTATTGGCCGTACGGCCTGTACAGAGCCTCAGTGCCTGTACAGTATAGCTATACCTCT
>Ga0123354_10018004_pt1 | contig 11073 bp, 7 predicted proteins | sample TergutLab28metaG_2_FD_97872 | JGI IMG/M metagenome (GOLD analysis project Ga0123354, IMG submission 97872) | Labiotermes labralis P4 segment gut microbial communities from Petit-Saut dam, French Guiana - Lab288 P4 | ecosystem: Host-associated > Arthropoda: Insects > Digestive system > Gut ... | reverse complement strand
TTAAGAAGCTGATTGGCTTACAGGTGGAAGTACCTGTTGGTTACCTGGATCATGCCTGTTTACTCCATGAGTAGTAAATATGCTGTACTTAAGAGTTTAGAGATTGAATAATAATAATAAAATGCTTTGTCACTTAAAATATGAAATTAATTTCATATAATTTAACGCAACTAACAGGTACTGTTTCATATGCTAGACTAGCAGATGATATTAACAGAATCTCAACCACAGGGGAAAAATCATCTGTTATATAAAGGCCATGATATGTATATATATATATATATATATACAATTTGGGAATAGAATTCAAGACACATACAAATATGTTGTTACTGTATTAGCACATGGCTTTTACAGTAGTTGCTACCGTTGATATTGGCAAGAATGTGGAGGAAATTGCATGTCTTTTGGTAATGACATGTATGCTGTAGGATCACGGAAGGGTTACTGAATTGATTGTTTGTTTTCAGATGTGACTTTTCATTTCTTGTGTCTGAGCTACCTGTTACCTTCAACCTTCATATTCTTAGTCCTCTACATTGAAGATGGAGGTAACATGTTACCCAAAATGCTGTACCCATCTTTTGATTTGTGGGCTTCAAATGCTCAAAAATATAGGTCCAACCTTAATAGTGATCACTGTGAACACCACTTACCGTATGTTGTTAATACAAGCCATAATTATGGCCTGTTAATATTTCTTTTGCACAGTGATTTGTCCAGCTCTTCTTATGCTAGTTTTGGACATTACCAGGGGCCTTGCATGTCAATTGTGAGCCATAATTATTTAGGTCTACATACCATAGGTTATTCATAATTATAAACAAATTTAAATTTATAATGAATAATGTGTTTAAGAAGGACCACTTCTGTGTATATCTTCAGCAGTGACACAAGAAGGGACATTACTATTACAAGTTGGTTAAAAGAAATTTATGTGATGACCCTGAATAAAATTTTTCAGCCAGGTAGTGGAAGATCTCTAGAAGAGAGGAAAGAGCTGGCAAGAAACTGAGCAAGGGTTGATGGGAAGAAAGAAGAAACTGCATCGACTGAAATGAAATGTAAACAATGCTGGAAGATGAAGAAGACATTTAACCCTACATAATTGAATGGGATGAGACCCTTACCTGTTGGTACAAATAGCAATGTGTTTATTGTGACAGAATGCCATACCTTGAGTGTCTTCTAGAGCAGTGTTTCAGTGTCATTTCTTTACATTGCACATCAGTACTTAAAGGCTGACACTGAAACATGTCCTAACATATTTACATACTGCTGTGCAGCTCATTTTATATTTGTCAGGTCAGAAATGTATGCATTACATGACTTTATTTAATTAGCTCAAAAATCATAATACTATTTTAAATTTGACATTCAGAGGACCGTGAATTGTGATATATTCATATAATAAAAGCCAACGAGATGCATTATTTCTCTAATTTATTTTGGTAAAGAACTCTACATGTTTCAGACAAATTTACTGTCCATCATCAGGAGTCTTAATACTGTAGTAACAGCAAATGGTACTTGTCATGCTAGTTATGTGGACTGTCTGCTAGTGAGGTCACGATGACCTCACTAGCAGACAGTCCACATAATTAGCATGACAAATACCTCTTGCCAGGTATACAATTTTAAGACTCCTGATGATGGACAGTAAATCTGTCTGAAACATGTAGAGTTCTTTACCAAAATAAATTAGAGAAATAATGCATCTGATTGGCTTTTATTATAAGACTATTTTTAAAATGTTTTAGCTTAAAATATACACTATGTTCCTCCCTGCTAAGTTTTTTCCAAAATATTTTTCTTTCCCATTAGTACATGGCTAGTTATGGTGCAGTTGTGTACAGCCCACTTCACAGGTCTCTGTGCATTCCAGCTGTTTTTCTCTAATTTAAACAAACTGAAATTTTTGGATGGTTTTTCTTACAAGTCATCTGTATTATATCTAAAGGCAGTCTTATTCAGCATTTCCTCAGTTATATGCAGAAAGAAAGGCAGAACGATTTTAGTAGCTGTTTTATAAGGATGTGAATGGGCCTTTTAGGCAAAAGAACCAAATATTGATTTATCAAAAATTAAAAGACACACAACAACTCAGAAGGCAGGATTGTGAGTGCTAAGATTTGAAACACAAAGAAGTCTAAAGAGGCTGTGTTAGTCCAAGCCTGGAAGATGGTGGAAGGGATTTTCTTTGTTGCTTTTCAGTACTGTTATTTGTCACATTGTGTGAATTGCTTTCTGATGTAATGAGAAGCAATCGCATCCCTGCGAAGCGCTTATTAGAACTACTTGGCTAACCCATTCATCTGTACGTATGTAAGAAGTGGAGAACTGTTGAAGGGAAGGGATTTTTATGACATTTGATATTGGGTATTTCATTATTCTCAAGTTTATAGAATATGAAATCACAGCAATGGTTGTAAGAGAAGTTTCATACCATGCCATGTGAAAGGCAACAATGCAGTGACTGTGATTAGATTACATTCAAATCACATTTCTTTTATCTTTTAATATAGTGCCCTGTTAGAGTTTGTGGTCCTTGACTGGAACATACAGCCATCAGACATTTGAATACATTCTTGGGTTAGGATATTATTTTTATTATATCAGTATGGGCAACCGGATCCCATGCTGCAGGAAACTATTTTAGCATCATTTTACTGTTCCCTTTCAAGAACTATGGAATGAAATTTGGCAGGGACAATGTGAAGAGCTTGGAAAGGAAGGTCTGTAGTTAAATCTTGTCCATGAGAAATTCCTTATGGACTACCTTGGGATTAACTATGTGCTCCGAAGTATGGAGCCGGCGTCTAAAACCATGAACTATGAGACCGGCAAATGCTCGATAAATAAATAAATACAATTACACGTTCAGATTATAATTTCAGCAAGATATGTTGACTACACTGTAGACCACAATAAGGTTCATTTCCCTCTCTGCTCATCGCGTAGGAGAGGGAGGTACACTAGCTGGTCAGATGGCTGGAACGAAGTCCTCAGGGTCGCCAGGTGAGGTTCAGTGTAAGTGAAAGCGAGTGAAGTTGGTACAGGCAGCCCACGGTTGAGTGTCGTGCTATTTGGACAAATTTGACTGCTTCGCAAAGTGACAGTGGTAAGTAATACGTAAGTTGTTACTGCAGTACGTATTTATTTCGTCCTTTGCAGAGATCATAACCCAGAACACCGCCTCCTGAAATATGATGTTGTATTTACTAACATTTCTTCAGGGTTACGAAGATTGAGGCAGTAGATTCTTCGGAAGTGTTGGTAAAATTCTGCCAGACTTTACAGTGTCACATTGAAAATATACTGTTTTTCATAGACGACGCCGTATGGAATGAGAACCACCAATCTTAGAAAACGTTCATGAGTTTTTAACTCACCAGTTACGCAACGAATGTTTCATTTTACAGAAACCATCAACAGTAATATTCTACATCAAAAGGCAGGTTTAGCTGAGAGTATGAAATTACAGTGGATCTAGAATTAGGGTGTGACTGTGCGGAGTGGATTTATCTAGCTCGGGTTAAGGGCCAGTGGTGTGTAATTTTGAACCAGGTAGTATGTACATTCCGGAGACTCCTTAAATAAATGAGTGATTAATATATCTCGAAATGGATCCTGTTTTGTGGAGTTAGGTAATTGCTTGAAAAATAACTTGCCTATAGCACCCCAGTTATGGGACAGGGAGTTTCAAGACTCACGAATAATACACAGGGTTCATTTTGGATATTAAAATAATTATTCATAAAGTTGGTTTTTGAATCCGAGACGTCCTATTACAGGTTCGCCTCCAGGATGATACTTGAACACGTGGTACTTTCAGGCTATTCATGATTTCTAACGGGATGCTGCAAGGAGGTAGAAAGCTACAACAGGTAAGTTACACAATTGTAAGGTGTTCATTAAGTTATATGAATAAATTGTGTTGGGTTCTTTACACGCGTGTGACTACATGGATAGAAATTACAGCTCAAGATTCTAAAACGATTCAACCGTGTTGTGTGTATATAAACAATAGGTGCAGGTATTAGTCAATAACACAACAATGTATGTTTCTAAACATTTTTAATAAAGGATGATAGTTACTACATGTTTCGGCCTATTACGGCCATCATCAGGTATTCATCCGAAAGTATGGTGGTAATGCTTTAGAGGACTGATGTGGTTATGTCACGATGGTGAGATCTGATCTAACCACATCAATCCTATAAAGCACTACCACCATACTTTCGGATGAATACCTGATGATGGCCTAATAGGCCGAAACATGTAGTAACTATCATCCTTTATTAAACATCTTTAGAAACATAAATTGTTGTGTTATTGACTAATACCTGCACCTATTGGTTACAACTCAAGAATTATACAGTCTGTGCTGTTATTTAACGACGCTGTCAATCGCATAAATTTCCATTTCTTCTGGAAATTGTATAATGTAATTTACCCTGGTTTTTATCTCTTAAAATACAAATCAGGTTAACCGTAGAATGTTTCGTGATTGTTTGCCTACACAATTTTTACGTGTCTGGGGTCATAACTTTAAAATTTATTGCCAACAAACCTAAAATATCACCGCAATTATCATCACAGCCGAAATTTTTGGAGGAAAGTGCGCTAGTGCCACTTTGTCCACCACAAATCCGTCATGGAATTGTCTGGTATCGAACTTGAGCGTCCGCAACGAGACGTCCGTGGCCTATCGCATGCCTTGTTTTAATTCTGCCGTTATGTTAGTACCAACTCCCCGGTCAAAAAAAGTTAATAATCGGAACTATGGCTAATGAAACTCCTGGCGAAAGTAGTATTTGTCGTTTCTTGCCACACTGAAAGGCCCATTACCAGAAGGCAGATTTAGGACTATACGTAATCTAATCACAATGTCGTATTGTTATGAAAGATGAAGAGAAATGTGGAAGGAAGCGGTCTTTGCTTACTTCAGGTAAACCTACTCTTACAGAATAGGTGTGGAGGGGAGTTACGAAACCACGTACATTTGAGCTAACGAAAAGAGGCCGACAATCGACGTAAGACTGCGAAGCGCTACACCCACAAGACAATTGTTTATGTACGCGTCGTAGCATCTTGTCAGCGGCTGTAGACTTCGTGATTGAGTGACCTTCCGACCTCGTATAGACCTATTCTGAACTATGTACTTTGTGTTGAGTTGAGACGTCAGAGACATGCAACGAGTTTGTGAATGTTTCGCTGTCAGGGAAGTGTGAAATATTGGGAGTTGCACCTGGGGATCTTCTTCAGTCAGGTTAGTTCCACAGAGAAGGGCCGTGCCTAACCGAGAACATGATTTTGTTTACAGTGTCTTACGTAGCAGCTCTGAGCGCGTAGAACAACCCGTGTCGCTGCTATTGGCTGAGTAATTTAAAGGCTTCAGTACTTTAGTGTATTTGCGACAACTACCGTATATCTTAAGTGCAGAAGACGTCAGGAAGGTATAACATAGATTCACAGAATTCCTAAAGTAATTTGTAGTGTGAAACACCATAAACCATAATCTTAGTAATTAACCAACTTAATGCACAAATTCTTGTTTCATAATAAGTTTATTATATGCCTCTACATGTTTCGAGCACTATGTGCTCATCATCAGGAGGTCAGAATTGTATTATACAGCATCTGGTATCATCACACTGAAACAAGTGAGTGGTCTAAAATTGCTAAAATACAATTCTATAAATATGAGCACATGTAGTAAAATTCATACATAAATTTTACTATTTGTGCTCATATTTATAGAATTGTATTTTAGTAATTTTAGATCACTCACTTGTTTCAGTGTGATGATACCAGATGCTGTATAATACAATTTTGACCTCCTGGTGATGAGCACATAGTGCTCGAAACATGTAGAGGCATATAATAAACTTATTATGAAACAAGAATTTGTGCATTAAGTTGGTTAATTACTAAGATTATACTGAGATGCACGGTCAGCAAAACATAAAAAAAAAACCATAAACCATAATTTTGTTTTATATGTATATGAAACTTGGTCTCTCACGTCAAGGGAAAGACATAGGCTGACGTCTGGGGAAAGTATCTGAAACTAACAGGCAGGAAATAACAGGAGGCCGGAGAAATTTGCACGTTGATGAGTTTCGGGATACATTCTGCCCACCAAATGTTATTCTGATGTTGAAACCACAGGAGGATAAGAAGGGCGGAACGTGCGGTGTGCGTGGAGGATAAGAGAATCGATGGGCAAATCTGAGTGAATGAGGTCACTTGGAAGACTTAGCTGGAGACAGGCGAGTAATATTACAATGGGGTGTCAAGAAATAGAATTTGTCGTTTCGGACTGGATGTATCGGATTCGGAGTAGGGACAACGGTTGGGCACTTGGGAACACGGTAATGAAACTTCGGTTCCCATTTAATGCAGGGTATTTCTTCACTAAGAAACTGTTGGTTTCTGAAGGAGGATTCTGTTCCATTGGCGTAGCTAGGCCTTTGGCGCCGGTACAACTAACCACAAGGGCCTCCTATAACATAAGTTATGTATTTAAATAAAATAAAAATCATCTATTGAATTTCCTTCCGTTTGCTTCAGTGATTTAAAAAACTTTAAGACCAGAAAAAATATATTTTTTTATTTTAAATATTCATTTTGGCGCCAATTTTGCTGCTGTTGTAACTGCCCCTCGGGACGCCAGTGCCACTGTCCTTCCCTCCGCTCCCGTCTACCGTAGCTCTGTTCTGCTACATGGAGCCAGATTCATTATCAACGTCAAATTGAGCAAGGTGGTTCAATTACAAGTGTTTCTGACTTATAATTTTTCAGGCGCCTATTTCGAATATCTGCCGGGATAGCCACTATCCTGACGGAAGTTCAGACCCTCTAGGCAATGCCAGGAGAGTATAAATTAGGCCTGTCCACATTCTTTCAAATTCGTTATCCACTGACCTGCACCATAAGCTTGTGGTCTTGTGCAAAGACAGCGTCCATATGAAAGCAAGATTGTGTGTAAAGATGAACTATGGCACTAGAGATCTTGAAACTTTAGATTATGTCACAACAGAACAGGATAATTAATAAGATGGCTCTGAAGGAGATTTAATCACTTGATTTAGAGCAGTGGTTTGCAGACTGTGTTCCGCGGAACCCAGCGTTTTCGCGGTTCCTAAATTACAGTTTCTTTTATAGAAGTTCGAAATATGATATTGGTAATTTTTGCAATTTTTATTTTCGTTTCCACCTTTGTGTGCACAATCGGCACTGATTTTAGTTTCAGTGTAAATTGCCAATAATAATAATATATTTCATAAATGTTATTAAATGTTTTATTTATTTAAATAAAATGTATGTTTTAAAAAATATTACATTTTTGCGTCCAAACGTTACTTTTTTACTTTAGAATTGTTTTAAGAAAATTCAGATTTGGTAACAAAGGTTCGACAGGTATTAAGAATTTGAAGTCTGGTTGTTTACAGTTTTAAGGAGCAGATGTTACAGGACATTGTTAAGAATCTTTCTGTTGATTATTTCCGGATTGCAAATTCTGTCCGGCGACCGGCTCTCGTGACTGATGGGATTCGGTTTTTCCATTATTTCCGCCAAAAAAGTTCCAGAATTACATCTTCAATTAGACCAAAACTCTTTTTTCCACGTCCTTTGAAATTATGTATTTCCTAACTGGGCTACTGTCCGCTTCTCTGAATTGACAAAAAGAAGAGGGAAGCCAGATTGCACGTACTGAGAGTGATATTTCAGTTTTAAAGACATTGTTCCCTCGTATTTGTTACGCACAGCACAGCGTTTCGAAAACTCGGTCCGTAGTTCAGGTTATCCCTCTCGACCAGTGGCTCCCAACTTCCATAAATTGTACCCTTCATGTTAGCAAAATGTTTCTAATTAATACAGTTGCTATTATTACAAATTAATATAGTTGCTGTTATTTCAAATTTATGTTTTGTAACTGTAAATAAATTGCCCAATAATGTATGTAGGTGCCTTTTCCCGTCATTATTAATTTTTTTTCGCGTACCCCAAAATGTCCTGGTTCGCACCCCTGGGGTTACCCATACCCCAGTTTGTGAATCACTGCTCTAGACGATCCATGTAACCAGGGGTGCAAAAATCCCTGGGGACTAATTTTTAACGGTGGTTCCGAATATATTCGTCGTATTAATTGCATTATTCTCTTTATGTAGATATTCGTCAGTTTATATACTCTGAGCTGAAACATTAGACAACAGTGATATTCACGGGTAATTCCAGAATTTTTGGTTCTGTATACGGAACTTTCTTCTTATCACCACAGTGGCGTCTAGAGTTTGAAAGTAGACCCTAGGCCTTTAAGAGATGTGTGGACGCCTGCATGTGACCAGATTCAGTTTTAGTAATTTTGTGCTTTCAAGGGAGTTAAGACTTTTGATGATGTCCAGAAATTAAAAATTATTGCCCGAGGTCTTCCACATAAACATTCTTCAAGAAAATACATTGAGCCTTACATGCACGACCCCTCTGTGTTACAGTGTCGAGATGCTGGCGCCGTGCCGGCGGGTGTGGCGCCTCTGGCCGATGCTACTGTCTATCTCGGCGCTTTCCTTAGTTTTACTGTGGCGAAGTCGTGATGAAGATGATAGGACGCCGGGTGAAACAGACAGAGATGACTGGGTGGCAGTCAGGTAAGAACGTTGAAACAGACAGATATGACTGGGTGGCATTCAAGTAAGAACATTGAAACCGACAGAGATGACTGGGTGGCAGTCAGGTAAGAACGTTGAAACAGACAGAGATGACTGGGTGGCAGTCAGGTAAGAACATTGAAACAGACAGAGATGACTGGGTGGCAGTCAGGTAAGAACATTGAAACAGACAGATATGACTGGGTGGCATTCAAGTAAGAACATTGAAACCGACAGAGATGGCTGGGTGGCAGTCAGGTAAGTACATTGCTTGATCAGAAATGCAAGGACGATTGAAAGGTGGTCAGTCAAGTTCTGTGCATAACTAAAGATGCAGAGACGACTGGTCCAAGACGTCCAAGGATGGACATCTTGACTCTTGTACACAGGGCCGACACATCGTCCCGAGACTTCGGGAACAAACTACTGATTGACGCTGCGCATTATCCTAGGAGATCGGAGACATATATTGCAGTATAGGCTCAGGGATTCTCTCGGGTATGTTCACCGTGAGATACACTGTCATGTGACAGTAGGTGCCAAGAGTTTGCACGAAGTTAGTGCGCGTTTTTGATCTGTGTGCGGAATGGTGGCAAGCAGTTCCTCGAGGTGTATTTGGTGCTTCTTTTTTCCAGTTGGAAACGGATAAAAGTTGTTGTGCCTATAACAATAATGACGTGTTTTTAAACACGTCATCACTTCGTCATAACCAACCCCCCGAAGCAAGTACTCAGGCTGTAGACAAGAGATATTACTCTGCGAAGACGTTTCTTGCTCTCTTGCTTTTATTTACTTATTCATTACACTTTTTTTATTAATTTATTCAATAATTCAACCGTACCAATTTATTTCGGGGACCGCGGTAGCACAGTGGTTAAGGTGTTGCGCTTCAAATCAAAAGGTCGCTGGTTCGATTCCAGATGGTGTCATTAGAATTTTTCATTGACATAATCCTTCCGGCCGCACTATGGCCCTGGGGCACACTCAGCCTCTAACAGAAATGAGTACCGGGAATATTGCTTGGTGGTAAAAATGGCTGATGCGTGAGGCTGACAACCTTACCATCATTCTGGGCCATTGTCACGTAATCTGGGAACCTTAAATTCCTGCAACCCTCTTGGGATCTCGGGCCTGTAATGGGACTGATTTACCTCTACCTTACATAGTTTATTTATTCGTTATTCGTTGTCGTGTTTTTCTTTCTGTGAACCACTACTGAATTGTTTTCATTCGCTTATTTTTTTTTTGTGGGGGTGCACAATAAACAGTACGTAACACCTGAATAAAAAAGTACTGTTTGCGATGTGCTCTGACTAAGAGCGGCTTTGTTAGTGTTGTGGAAGTAAAGAAGAAAATAATTTGTGGACGACGAGAAGTCCTGTAGGGAAAGCAGGAAATTTGTTACCAGCCACGATCAGTCTGCGACGTGATATTTCAGACTGGCTGATCTGTGGGGTTTCTGGACGCGAATTGTTGTTTGCCAAGGGCGCGAAGACCTAGTCGGCAAACTGTCTGCCAACACAGTTTACCGACAGTAATGATGGGTGTACAGTGTTACTTAAATGTACTGTTGCTGGGAAATGTACTTATGTAATGTCACGGAGCTGGAACGACACTCTGTATGTAAAATGTGAATAATACAGGAACCAAATACGTTAGAATTATGAAACAAATTGCATTTTGAAGAGAAAAAGAAACGGAGAGTATATACCACGTTTAAAATATTCAGTACCTATATTTGTTGAATGAATATATAAAATACAACTTTAGAGGTTAGCAGTGCGGTACGACCCCTATAGGGGGGTCGTACCGCACTGTACTGAATATTTTAAACGTGGTATATACTGTCCGTTTTTTTCTCTTCAAAATGCAATTTGTTTCATAATTCTAACATACTTAGTTCCTGTATTATTTACATATTATATACAGGGTGTGCTAAAAATAAAAAAATAATTCCGGCGCCAAAAGGTTAATAAAAGTGGCATGGCACAACTGGACGACATAAACTCGCGTCTGCCCCCGTTTTGTTCCCCGTTTACCCGGTTGACAGTCGGCAGTCAGCGTTGCCTTACATTATTAGGAACATTAGAGTTCACCTTTAGTTGAATACAAACAGTGCAGACACTGCAGTCCCTTTCTTTTCTTTCGTTAAAGATGCGTTACAAAAAAAGAGTATGTGCTGAAGTTTTTAATATTAATATTTTAAGTTCTGAAATTAATCTAAATACTTTTTACAAATTTAGTTCCCCGCTCACAGAAAACACATTCCGTCTCCATTATAAAGGCAAACTTTTGGTGATGAATAGATTAGTAGGTTGTTTGTTGAAAACGCAGCTGTGGCAGTATCCTTTGTGCTTTGTCTAATAATACGTGTAGAACTAACTAACTAACTAACTAACTAACTAACTAACTAACTAAC
>Ga0123354_10018000_pt1 | contig 11074 bp, 8 predicted proteins | sample TergutLab28metaG_2_FD_97872 | JGI IMG/M metagenome (GOLD analysis project Ga0123354, IMG submission 97872) | Labiotermes labralis P4 segment gut microbial communities from Petit-Saut dam, French Guiana - Lab288 P4 | ecosystem: Host-associated > Arthropoda: Insects > Digestive system > Gut ... | reverse complement strand
TTCACTACAAAAGACAGCTATACTTGGAACATCACACATAATACGGAAAGTACTGCAATGTGAAGCTTGAAGCGTGAGTGGTGGGGATCACCGCTGGTTCAAGAGAAGTACCAGGAAGAAATGTCTGTGACAGGAGACATACATATTGTAAATAATAATAACAATTATTATTATTCATAAAACGACACTCTCATTAGCTCAGAATGTATAGCGTCAAATCATGTATATAATTATTAACAATTTGGAAAACGTCCGCATAGATTCACACTTCTGGAACAATAACTCTTTATTTCTCTGAATGTTAAATTTGAGATTATTTTCAATAAAAGCACCTACAACGTCAGTATTTTAAATTTACCTTTCCACGTCTTACAGCCCACACACTGGAAGTTTTCTTCGTCGCTTAACGACGGATTTACAGTACCTCATGTTGGACTGAAGTTCATATCACTAAATTTTACTGCCGACCAGGTAGCGTCTCTCGCAAAACATGTCGTCTGTCAGTTACAAAAATTTATCATGGCGAGATGTCATAAATATACCTAGGGCTTCGAATGAAGTGTCTGTTGTTCTTGTTCGGTTTTAACACAAATCGTAATGTAATGCAAAGACACGTTTTAGTAAAAATTCGTAACAAGAATTATCAAGAAATTGCGTCTAATAATGAATGCAAAATGATGTGAAATGATCCGGTCTTATCAAGATTTGTATATTGCCACCCAGGAGCGTAACTTGAGCGCCGGGGGGGGGGGGATGTGAAGACAATCGTCCCTCCGCTAAGACGTGAAACTGGTACACATAAATGTAAAACGGAGATGCGTTCGCGTAACCATTGTTGCCGTGGCAAAGCAGGGAATATTGCATATTCTGAGTGTGTGTCTGTAGCCTTGGTCATCCAGCATGTAATGCACGTGCGCTGTATTATACTGACCTCTGTGGACTGTCTGGCTGTAACATATTTTTCCATATTATCTCATAAACGGCACGATTTTCGGGAAAACAAGTTATTGAACATAAAAATGAATGTTTTAATTTTCACTGCAAATGTAATCTGAAATATTTCTTATTCTAAGAAGACCTGGGCGAGATATTATCATGAATTAACATAGGTCATCATATAAAGTACCATTTATCCTTGTCAGATTGTAATGAAACTTATATTTTCTAGACAGATTTTCGAACACTAGTCCAATATCAAATTTCGTGAAAACCCTTCCAGTGGGAGGCGAGGTTTTCCATGTGGACAGACGGACAGATACAGACAGACATAACGAATCTAATAGTAGCTTTTCGCAATTTTACGAACGCGCCCAAAATCGAAGCAGGAGTGCTACCGCAACGTCCGACGACATTTTAGTATTTACTGTTCTGTGAGATAGTGAAAGGGTTTTTGAGGAAAATTTAATTAAATCTTGGAAGTTTCTGGTAGCCGTCTGCTGGGACTGTGAGCATCCTGCATTATACACAAGACCCTTCTCCAGACCTCCTATAGCCTCCAGGAAACACATTCTATAACCATTCTATAACTATTATTTCACACCCGATTTCTAATCAGTAACTAAATTACTGTAGGACCCGAAGTATTGTTCGGTAAACTAACAACGTCACCGCTACTAAACTAATCCCAAGCCATTTATATTACTGTGAAGTTCATCACCGTGGTCAAAACAGCCGGTCATCTGCCGCTATCCTGAGCCACATTCATCGCGTTCACAACGTGTATGTTTACCTGTTTAATACTTATTATTATTATTATTATTATTATGTCTAATGGGCACAGGTCTTAGAAGTGTTTCTGTTTCTCAAGATTTCACATCAAAATTTCGTATTCATTTGTGATTTATTCTGGATATGCTACACGTGCCGCCTATCACCGACTCCTTTATTTCATTAACATAAAAATATATTTAACGTTGTAGGCACGGTAGCTCAGTCGGTATAGCGACTGAGCTACGGGCTGAACGGTCCGGGATCGAATTCATGCTCTGTGTCTGCAGTCATGGCCGGCAAGAGTAATATGGAATTGTTGTTGAGAGAAGAGGATCGAATTGATTCAGTTTTATCGAAATGGTGGAATCCAGCAGCTGCAGCTGCAGTTGGTCCTGTATCTGCAGTGTTTCTGCAAGCTTTATATAGCGGTATTCAGACACACGGCTTGACAAGCGTAACGAGTTTTATTGCTGGATATCAACCGTAACGGTTATTTAGCAGATAGAGATGCTGTGTTACGCAAGTATTTGGAAAGACACCCAGAAGTCTTTCCTGAACCAGAGAGGAAATGTTTGGTGAGCTTCTGCTGCCATGGGAACCAATTCGTTGAAGAATATGCACATTGATTTTGAACAGAGTTTTTAGCAAAGCTTTTGTTTATTTGTGAAGTTTGGATTACTCAACATATTAGTTTGTATTTTGGATGTAAGGACAACATTGTAAACTGCAAATAAGCCCTTGTATAACTTTTGCAATAAATATATTTATTGGCAAAAAAAATCCCGGTGGAGACGAGATTTTCCTCCCCTCCAGACCGGCTCTGGGGCCCACCCAGCCTCTTGTAAAATGGGTACCGGGTCTTTCCCGCGGTCAAATTACGGCCGGGGCGTGCTGCTGACCACTCACCACCTTCTAGTGCCGCGGTCATGGAAGAGTAGAGCTATACCTCTACCCACCCTCTGGGACACACTGGGCCTGTAACGGGATCACTTTACCTTTACCTTTATATATTTAACGTTAGTCATCCCGATGTGTTTATCTACACATATAAAGTATAACTTATCGGTCAAACACACAACAGTTTTATGACATAAAGTGCTATTTTAGGGCGACATGTTTCGACTCTTTCTATTGTAAGCGTTTGAGATCCCAGAATGAACTCTAAACATTGTTAACCTTGGATCTGTACCATAGAGGGCCCGAAGATGACTCAGGAAGAGTCGAAACATGTCGCCCTAAAATAGCACTTTATGTCATAAAACTGTTGTGTGTTTGACTGATACGTTGTACTTTATATATGTAGAAATATATGGTGATCGGTTAAAATTATGGGGATCCTTAATATGAAATTTTACCCAGCTTTCGGTCACTTCCCTTTCTAAACAAATAGGATCTGAATAACTGTAGACAGCAGAGTTTTTCTTGAGAAATTAACAGTTTCTCACTGAGTCAAGAAATTCCCCGCATTTTATGCAGCTTAAAGGTACAGTAGCATGTTCACAAGAGCCCGCATCGTGAACATGGACATAAAATTTCGGGTTGCATAAAATGCGGGGAATTTCAGGCACTTCCTTGCCTTCAGATCCAAATATATTCCTCTCACTCAGTTCAGAAATAACTCATGCGTATGCCATTCCTTTTATACCAGGGGGCAGGGTTAATCGCAAATAAAAAAACAGCAGTTACAGTTATGTTATGACACATTTGAACTCAATAAAGGGAAAGACAAAATATTCTGAAATAAACAGTGGCAAGAATTAGCCGCATTTGTCTTCTCGTAACTTCATAGTGAGTGCCAATCCAATACTTTTCCTTTCATATTTTTTGGAATTTCCTCCCTTTTTAAAGTAATTGATTGAATGGTAAAGGTAAAGGTAAAACAGTCCCATTACAGGCCTGGACAAGCCCAGAGGGTTCCAGGAAGTTAAGGTTCTCAGATTTCGTGACAACGGCACAGGATGGTGGTAAAGTTATCAGCCTTACGCACCGGCCACCTTTACCCCCAGGAAATCCTATTGGTACTAATTTCTGTTAGAGACTGAGTCGACCCCAGGGCCATAGTGTGATCGGAAGGATTTTATGTCGATGAAAAATTCCAATGACACCAGCTGGGATCGAACCAGCGACCTTCCGATTTGTAGCACAGCACCTTACCCACTGAGCTACCGCGGTCCCCAAAGTAATTTATTAGACATTGTATTTTTTAGTTAAGAAGATAGAACACGGCAACCTTAAGCCAGAATGCATGTTGCTTCCTCGTAGCAAACAAACAAACAAGTTGAGTGATTACCTAACCTAGTGCATGACAAAGAGCTGCCTTCATGAACATCCTCAGCCTTCACTGTCACCTGACCAGCCCACCCACTCAATTGATCACGAGCTGTTGAACGTATTTCTCCAAGATTCGTACTAGTTATAACACCAATACTCTCATACTTTTTCAGTGTTCCAAACTTTGGCACAAGACAATTGCTTCAATTTGTTTCTATTCTGGCGCCATCCTATACAATCCTTTATCCTATGAAGATGAAGATCAACGCGTTATTATTGCCGGAACCGTAAAGATGTCAATGATCAGCTTCACTTTATTGCAGAAATTTAGCTCCCTGTACCGAATTCATAAACCGGGGCGTGGTCCTGAACACCCACTCCTTCTAGCGTCGGGGTCGATGATGTTTCCAGCTATACTTCTACCTCCCGTCTTTGCCTGCTTGGCATGCAACGGGACAGCCTTCATAGCAGGAGTCTCCTGCTTCATGTTCCGGTGACGTTAGCGAGCCCAGGCTGATATCGCATGTCGAGAGGGTGCGCGAAATATTGTGCGCATAAAACAATGAGTTTCCTAAATCGGAGCAGAGGAGTTTCCAGTATTTGTCTGCATACATAGCAGCCGTAATCACGTGACTGAAGTAGGAGGACTGTAAGATTTGTGAAATTCGCGCCGAAGGTTGTCATGCAGAATGACGGGGACTTTGTGAACGTAGTCCTGCTATACCTTTACCTTACCCATTTCATAAAAGCTAAGTAGATCCAATAGAAATTCAGACGATGTTTGATTAAAAAATCCTGACACAGTCGAGGATCGAAACCCAGTTGTCCATAATACAGCGATTCTATACTTTCGAACTGTTTACTGTTTTATTTAACGCTATTCTCAATATCTATGATTTTAGTACGCCTGTAATATTGAATAGTAAGGTGATAGGTCAGAGATGAATTGGAGAGTTGTACAGAAAGCGGTTCCCTTCTGAGGTACTATCTCAGAATTTGTGTGGAGCGACCAGGAGAATAGAGTCAACACATCAGACAGGTACGGCGGTGTCTTACCCCAGATGCGAACCGGACACCTGCAGAAAACGATTCACAGGATTTATCGCTTAAACCACTTTCCGCCGCTAATGATCTCTCTCGACAAACAGGCTTATATATTCATTTGTTTCTATCGCAGTAATTGCGAAGTGCCATTCTTTTCTGTATAAACTTCACGTACAGGAAGTTTTTAAAATTCTTAGCAAACTCGCGTGAACCCTCAAGAAATGAAACTGATTAAAATAGTGTATAAAACCTCAGTTCCTGCATCACAGAGAACACAATCCATGTACGTTACAAATGACAAATCTGTTAATATTGTTTAGGTAAACGATCGGAAATTATTGTGAGGTTTGTAAGAATCACAAAAATGCAATATGTCGACAAATATAGAGTCGTTTGACGGTAAATCAGGTGGTAAATATAGCTTTAAAAGGTTCTCTTCGGGATGTGACGCCGCCTTACTGTTAATCGATCTCGGACGTTTCGTCACAACGAAGTGGTCTTATATTAAAAGGTCACAATGTTAAATTTGACCCTGGAAGGCGAAACTACTACGTTGGCTCGTGAAGTCGGTAACGAAACACGCAGTGAATCAACGTCACAGCATGGAAAAGCCAGAACCTCAGCTATACCGCTGATAGAACTTAAAAACTCGCATGATTAACGAGTTCTCTTCACCCCTAACCTTCCTGAAGTAGTCCTACGCTCTGATCTGGCTTCTCTTCATACGTTGGTTTTCCATCTCCTTATATCCCCGCCGGTTTCAATCTAAAGGCCCTTTTAGAAATCCTTAATATTTCGCAATATACAACGGCTGTCCCGACTTCCTCAATCTTCACCTTCTTCCTCCGTGAAGAACACATCAAGATTCACATTGTGTTCTTAAATTGCGCCGCGTAGCCTGCTAGATGAGTGTCATCATTTCGAACGAACAGACTGCTTCCTTCTTTAACATGCAAGGCCTGTAGCTGAAAGCAACAGGCCTGTTTCACTCCAAACGCTTGGTACCCGCCTACCAGTTTATTAGGTGTAATACCCATAAAGAACCTATCATAAATCTATTCTGTCAACTCGTCAAAACATCCCAAGGACTTGTTCTACGGCAGAGTTGTGTTCGTATAAAGTAGGCGTAAATCAAAAAATGTATTCCAATAACAAAAATAGGATAGCCAGTCTATGGATGAAGACTGGAACCCGAAGGCTCCAGGATAAGAGGCAGACATTCCACACAATCGGAAGCCATGTTCTGTGATTTTTCATTTAAAAAAAAATTTTTTTTGTTAGGCCTCTACATTGCTTCTTGTTAATTTATATTTGTCGAAATAGCAGCCGGGTCACAGAAATGTTACATCTCACGCTGAAATAGGAGTTGAAATTTTCATTTACGGTCGTATGGGGTTAGAAACGCTATAGTTCCGTAGTACCAGATTTCAAAGTGTCTTCATCCGGCCAGAAGATCACATTTGACAAATATGATACATAATGTTGTCTTTCATTAGTTACAATAAAGTTTGTACATCACATGGAATATTCACAACGACAGCACGCGATGCAGTAGTCAGACTATCCACAGACAGTCTGAGAGCAAAGCACACTTCTTTTTGCACTCGTCATTACCTCCATTAGCTTCACAGTAAGTGACAAAAGTCGTAGGTGGAAAGAACGTTTACTGTCCGTTATTGATGGGGTTTCGCCACGTGACATATGCGATGAAAAGCTCGTAAGGGTCTGATTAATGACTGACCCAAACAAGACCACGGCGCAGCGTGGGATCAACGCCCTGTCCTCTTCTGGGTTAGCGTTGTTAGACACGACCTAAAAACAAGTCTACTTATCACCAGAATTCTCACTTTCCTGAAAGTGGAACGGAGTTGATTCAGACGTCAAACAAGTCTTGGAACCTGTCCCAATAGTAAATCACTAACCTACAGCTCCGTCAGTACATCCACTGGCTGTGTGCTACGAGATCAGGGTTTGAATCTGCACAGAAGCGACAGTTTCTTCTTCTCGTCACCTTATCGAGATTGACAGTGTTTTTCCACCTCAGCCTCGTACCCCCTGGGTACCAATGGCTCTTCCGTCAGCTAGAAACTCCCGAATTATAAAATTTGCCGTCCTTTTATTTCCAGGCTTACGGGTCAGGATGTTTGAACCTCTGGCCTACACGTATTTATGGTTTGATAATTATTAGGCGTTGGTGTCTAAAGACAACAGACTGCTCTCAAAAACCTAATTATCAAATGGCCTAACTTGGTGTATGCCGGTCTCTGTGCTTTTCTTTGGTCGAAATTTTAAACGTCCATGCTAATTCAGAAAAACTCAAGCCTTCAAGGTATACGAAAGACATTATTAACGACTAATTATTGCACAGAAAAAAATGGAAAATATTAAGATATAATTGGCATTTCAATCCATCTCCTCAAGGTTAGCACCGAGGCAAAACTTGTAATTTTTTAAATGGACATTTTTCCACGACGAGTTAGCCAAATTCAGGAGGGTATTCTGGACATTTGTGATAGATAAAAAGTGACTGGATAGAGTGGAGTATATCAGCTATTGGCGCAGCACGGTAACAAGAGATGCAACATGTACATGTGAAATTAATTCCAGGATTCCCATGGTAAAAGCAGAATTCAGCAATAAAAAAGGACCCTGTTCAACAGAAAATTGGGCTTTAATATACGGAAGAACTAGTAAAATGCTATATTTGGAGCATAGCGTTGTGAAGTGCTGAAACTTGGACACTTCGGAAAGTAGATCAGAAATACTTTGAAAGTTTCGAAATGTGCATTTGGAGAAGGATCAAGATCAGCTGGACCGATGGTGTGGAAAACAAAGAAGTGTTACATAGAATCAAGCAGGAAGAGAACATCATAATACAATAAAACGAAACAAGGTTAACTGAATTGGTCATATCTTGCGTAGGAACTGCCTTCTGAAACACACTGTAGAAGAAAAGCTAGAGGAAGGATAGAGATGACGGGAAGATGAAGAAGAAGACGTAAGCAGCTACTGAATGATCTTAAGGAAACAAGAGAATACAGGAAATTGAACGAGGAAGCAATAGATCGAACTCTGTGGAGAAATAGTTTTGGAAGAGATTATTGACCTGTCGTAAGACAGCCTAAGAAATTAATCAATGAATGAATTCTAAAGATGATTGAAATTAAAAAAGTCCTAAAATTAGAGACCGATCAGGCAATTCTGTGGAGTTACGCGAGCTGCAGACTTATCTCGCAGACAGCTAGTGTACTGAGGCACATCAGCTGTAACGTTTCGATTCCCAGGCCTCTTGCAAGTTTCCGAAGGTGTTGTTACATTTGATTGCATGTATTTCTATTCGAAATTCCTCTAACATTTACAAATGATGAATCCGCGCGTCACGCATGTTGTATAAGGTTACTGTGCTGCAGATGGAAGACGGCTGCTACAAGTCGCAAGTGACAATATCCAGGTCCAATAATTTGACGTCGAAATGCATTGCGGAATGCACGCACAATTATGAAGGAGACTTGTCACTCCCCACGTGTGGATGCGGAACGTGGGCAAACGCGACGTTGAGCAGACGATGTTCGGAATGAAGTGTATTAAAATCCACGTACTTACAAGTGTAAACTAATTTGTATTCAGCCTAGTACTGAATCGAAACAAATATGGCAGACTTCGCACTTACACGTTTTACTAAATTTCACTAGGAGACAAGACCAACCAAGTACAATTTCGCAAATGGCTCTAACCATGGCTAAAAGAAAACCCGATTTTATTTTATTTTGATAAATGTACGGTGCATCTTTTATTATTTAGTACTATGACCGTCGAACATGTAGGAGTGTGATAATTTGTGAGACAGTTGTTCATTTGTTGGTCAGAGTAAAAATAGGCGTAAAGCCTGATTTTCTGTTCATTTATTTATAAGTCATAATGCACACATCACAATTTACACTGGATAACACAAGAATTTCTCGTTAATGAGCACAACAAAATCCACAGAAAGTAGTAAAAATCATTTTCAGAAGAGGCTTTCTTTTTTGGGGGGGAGGGGGGGTGTGGTGAGCAAAATTAATATTCTGAATGAAGGCATCACGATGTGCTTGCAATTCAATTAACGTTACACTGTATACGTCAGCACAATCTTTTTATTCTTAAGCAAGGCTACATGTTTCGACTAAAAGTTAGCCCTTACAAAATTTTCGTTACCAGATGCTTTGCCCACTTTGGGATCCCAAAGTGGGCAAAGCATCTGGTAACGAAAATATTGTAAGGGCCTGAAGATGACTAACTTTTAGTCGAAACATGTAGCCTTGCTTAAGAATAAAAAAGATTGTGCTGACGTATACAGTGTAACGTTAATTGAGCAAACTTAAAGTGTGGAGTCACTTTACACAAGAAAGGTACTGGCAAAACGCCTACTCAGGTCACATTTGGTCGAGGAAAACTGAAAAACTTCTTATTGTACCGACTGTCTAGACGGTTCAATACTTCTTCGTTTAGAAGATGGGCCTTTTGAAATGAAAGGATGAAAGTGGTTGCAACATGACAGTATGTCTCCGAATTTTGGCAAAGAGGTTACGAAGTAGTTGGATAAGTACTGTCGACGGAGAAGGATACGAAGATGTGAGCACGTTGCAGGGCCAAGCCTCTGACTTAACAACTCCGTTACGTTTCTTCCTACGGGACTGCACAAAACCTGGAGCGTACCGCATAGTTAAGCCGGAAACAAGGCAACAGCTGGAACAGAATACAGCGTGTTTCAGGAGGAAATGAAATCATGTTCCAGCCACATACCTGTACGATGAAACACATCTAAAAACATGAAAACCACTTTCAATTCCGTTACACAGGCCTACAAATCAAGAGCAAAGGAAAGAAATAATCAAAACTTTATCTGAGATCTAACGTTTCCACGGGGACTACAAGACACCATAAATACGAAGAGCATTGTATAAGATGACGGCGTTTGAGGATTAAGGTCTTTCAGAGATGTTAAGCTGTGCTTCTGAGTTAGATTTTCCCGATGTTCAGTCGAAAAGTCCGGAAATGTTAATCCAGCGACAGATAGGCCACATTCAGCTCGATACAAATCCTTAACAAGCCGATGTGTAAGCTTCTCAACTGGCAAAAGCATAACCTTGAAAGAAATCCCTTACAACCGTAGATATGGTGGGACATTTAACCTTAAGCACTTCTTAAAGTTACGCGTATTTTCGTGTTTCGAAGCCTGTAGAATTGGTCCCATAACACCTAAGTAGTACGAACGTAGGCGTGTTCGGTTGAAAAATGTAGTGTAAATAAATGTATATATTTATATACAGACTTTAGTTTTCCTTTCCTTTTAAGTAAGTAAATTCTCTGTCAGTGGAATTCCCGTTAAGCTGCCGCGAAGGTGGATTCGGTATACAGACTTTCAAGACCCACTGTTCTGAGTTGCTGTTGTGCAAAGTAAGTGGATATCAGACAATATGAAACAACAAAATGCACTAGGAAGTGTGTCATCCCCGTTGTGTGTGTGTGAAATGTGGAAAATTGTATGTAGTCAAACACAACTGTGTCACATGAGGTGTATTTAATCACTATATAATGGACAACTACATGTTTCGGCCTGTACTGACCATCTTCAGGTTGTCTCAACCTGAAGATGGTCAGTACAGGCCGAAACATGTAGTTGTCCATTATATAGTCATTAAATACACCTCATGTGACACAGTTCTGTTTGACTATATACAATTTTCCAACAGAATGCACCTTTTCTAAATTAATGTTTTAATTTTTTATTTTTGGTGTCTTCTACACGTTTCGATACCGAGGGTTCATCTTCAGGAAGACGGATGTATATACAGTTATGTTTACAGTACTTTTACATGCATCAGTATAAGCAGTCTTGTAGGTAGAAGAGTGTGTTCGAACACACTGTTCTACCTACAAGACTCCTCATACTGATGCAAGTACAATGTACCTACAATAACTGTATACACAACGGTCTTCCTGAAGATGAACCCTCGGTATCGAAACGTGTAGAAGACACCAAAAATAAAAAATTAAAACATTAATTTAG
>Ga0123354_10017998_pt1 | contig 11074 bp, 12 predicted proteins | sample TergutLab28metaG_2_FD_97872 | JGI IMG/M metagenome (GOLD analysis project Ga0123354, IMG submission 97872) | Labiotermes labralis P4 segment gut microbial communities from Petit-Saut dam, French Guiana - Lab288 P4 | ecosystem: Host-associated > Arthropoda: Insects > Digestive system > Gut ... | reverse complement strand
AATGCACTCTTGCCATCACTTGGCCGCTTGCGCTTACCAAACCAATGTCGGTATTTGTACCGCCAATATCAATGCCGATAGAAAAGGTATTCATTTTAGATTTTAGATTTACGATTTTAGATTTTAGATTTAAAACGCTCCATACACCAATACGGCAACACCATTTTCAATTTCAATAGTAAAACAATCTGCTGTTGCTTCGTTTAAAGAGCCTTCCCACAATTCTTTAAATTTTTGTTTGTGAACGGGATATTTTAGCCCGTGAAAAGTAATTGCTGCATCCGGCGAGAAACTGAAAATAGAGATTTGTTGCCCCACATAGCTTTCAAAAGTGGTGGTACAATTTATGGGAGTAAAAATGCCATAATTGGTTATCATCGTTAAAGAAAGCTTGTTGGCGTAGTGCATTAAAATGCCTATATTGGCTAAAAAGTGGTCGTCGCGCTCGCCGCCTGCACCCAGAATGATCACTTTTTCTTCTCCGGTTTCAATACAGTATTTTAAGGCTTTTTGCAAATCATTATATTCAGTATTTTTATCTATATGAATGATAGATTTGTATTTTTCTTTTTGTGTCAGAGAAATCGAATCACAATCTCCAATAATGATATGTGAGGTAATATTTTGTTGCTCTAAGAAAGAAATAGCACCATCGCAACAAATGAGCTTCGTTGCGCTCATTAGAATGTTTACAGGAATATTGTGCGTTGGTTTTTCGCCGTTAGCTAAAATTACAACCATATTTTTTGAAGTAGGCGGCAAAATTACAGTTTTTTAGCACGCAGATGACGCAGATTTAAAAAAGGCGAAATCTCTTTTAACCGCAAAAAGTGCTTTCTTCTGAAAATAAAATGCAAATACTTGCAAAAAACTGCATATTCTGAACGTTTTTTAACATGCTGATTATTAGAAAAATAATTTCATAAAATTGAATTTTGAATAAAAACTTTTATATTTTCGCGGCGTCATCTGAACCACGATTCAAGGCATCACTCAAAACCTTTAAAAAAACACTTACAATGAGTAGTAAAAATCACCCTCCGAAAGCCACATTCGAAAGTTATTGGGCATCACTTCAAGAAACCAAACAAGTAATGGAAAAACAATTTGCTGAAAACGAACAGCGAAGAAAAGAAAGCGAACAGCAATGGCAAGAGTTTCGCGACTCCATGAAAGCCATGCAAAAAGAACTTGGTGGTGTTGGAAACTCTAACGGCAAAGTAGCAGAAACATATTTCGCAAATAGCTTCTCCAAAAGTATGGAGTTTGCCGGACAAAAGTACGATGGTATTGATTTCGGCTTAAAAAGGAAGATTAAAAGTCTTAATCTTAAAGGTGAGTACGATTTGTTGCTTTACAATTGCACATCGGTAGTAATCATTGAAATAAAGTACAGTGCTGAGAAAAAGCATATTGGGTGGTTACTAAAAGAAGTGGCGGTATTTAAACAGTTGTTTCCGCAATATGAAAATTTTGACTTGTTTCTTGGCTTAGCAGCACTGCATTTTGAGGAAGGAACAGAGAAAGAGGCAATAAGAACAGGAATTGCCATCATCAAGCAAGTAGGGGAGAATATGGTGATTTATGATGAACATTTGAAACTGTTTTGAATAACAAATTCATTGCCGTCAGTTTTAACAATCTGTGTGTGCTCATCACTCCGTATTTCCTCCTGTGCGTGCTTTGCTCTCCATCTCAATTTTTCCAAAACGGAAGGTAACACCTGCACTGATAAACCGGCTATTGTATTTTGTTGAATTATAGGCAATGTAATAGGGGTTGGTATTTGTGTTTCCATATTTGCCCCAGTTAAAAATATCCTGCACATTCAGAAAAACGGAAATCTTTTTATCCCAAAAATCGGAACGCAAACCGCAGTTAATAGAGTACGACGGGTGCTCTTCAAAAAATATCGTTTTGGTTTTAGAGCGATAATTTCCTGAAGCATTAATTTCTAAATACTTCCATACTTTTGCCCAAAAATTGAGCCGGAAACTATAGGTAAAAAAATCTGTAATAGCTTTTTCATCTTCCCTGAAAACGGTTTCACTATGAGATTGATAAATACTTGCATTGAGACGGATACTCATAAACGCTTTCAGTTTATACATCACGTTGACGTCCGCTCCGTAACGATGCGATTTTCCCGAATTAACCGGCATGGAGAAAGATACCATCCGTTTGAAGAAATCGTTATAAACTACATCGGTGAGGTCGTTTATTTCATCTTTATTGTTTTTAAAATAAGCAGAAATACCCACCGAGCCAAACTTGTCGAAATATTTTGTCCATCCGCCCTCTACGGAATTGGTGTAAGTAGATTTTATGTTAGGATTACCTGTGGAAAAACTGTCTTCATCGTAAGTAATAAAAGTGTTTATGTGCATTGCCCACGGATAGCGTACTCTTCGGGTGTAACTCAAATTAAAATTGTGCATAGATTTTGTTGCATAACTTAAATGTAATGAAGGATATAGTCCGGGATATATGTTAGTGCCGTGATGCTCCGGTTGGTTTATTACAGTATAATTGAGTAAACGATTTTCGGAGCGCAAACCGCCTTTGATTGTGAAATTTCCAAATTTATGTTCAATAGTAATGTAAACGTTCAAATCTCCTTCGTTACTCTTGAAATTTAGATAACGCATAGAGTCTAAAATGTAAACTTCGGGAGATAGATGAGACAAAGTGTCGTTTCTTTTTACATCTGTTTCATACCAATAATTACCTTCAACTCCTATCTCAATCAATCCGTTCTTAATATAGGGTAAACTGTAATTCATTTCAATACCGGCGGAATAGCCTGTAAAACTTCTGGAACTCTTTTTATCTTTATTCAGTTCAGGGTAATTGTCGTAATAACGCTGGAAACTTTTAACTTGAGTGTTGTTATATATACCTCCATATATTTCGGCAACCAATTTGTGTCCTTCATTATTAAAATTATGTTCATACCCAATTCCGAAATTTCCACCTATAGCAGTATAATTCCGCATATATTCTTCCATATAATCATATACACCCGGATTGTTTATAAATTCCCGATACTCATAATCATCAGAAGCGTTGCCCTTGTTAAAAGGCATTCCCCAACATCCACCCCAAAAAGAGATGGTTTTTAATGAGTCGAAATTATAAGAACCTGATACCCATAGATTCGTATGAATGGAGTTACTCCTCTCCTCTTTTGTAAAACTCCTGTAACTTGAGGTATCCATATTTTCGTTGAGAATAATATTATATCCGTTCGATTTCGACTTCCAAAAATTGTAGTATCCGTTTGCATAAACGTTGATAGAAAATTTCTCATTAGAATACATATAAGAGAACCAAGGTGAAGCCATAGGTCGGGTGGAGCCGTTGAGTCCAAAACTAATAAAGCTATTTTTTTTGATGCCGGCTTTGGTAACGATATTAATAATACCACCTGTTCCAGACGCGCTGTATCTAGCTGAGGGATTGTTAATTACCTCTATTCGCTCTAAAGCATTGGCGGGAAGTTGCTGGATGTAGGTTTTCAGGTTTTCCTCATTCAATCGGGAGGGCCTGCCGTTAATCCAAATTTCAACACTGGAAACGCCTCTTAGTGTGATGTTTCCTTCAATATCCACTTCAACGCCGGGCGCATTTTGCAGGGCATCGGCGGCGGTACCGGTTTGTACGCTTGGATCTTCCGAAACATTGTACAATATTTTCTCGCCGTCGTTCATAAAAACAGGCTTGGTAGTGGCAATGGTAACATTTTGCAACATAGAAGCGGAGGGCTGCAACCGGATGGTGTCTAATATTATTTCCCGATTTTCGCCCACAACAGATAACGGCTGCTGAAAGATATCGTATCCAATATAGGAAGTTTTAATTATGTAGTTTCCAGATTTGACGTTTAAAAATGTGAAAATGCCCTCTTTATCGGTAGAAGCAACGCTTACAACGGCGCTATCCACCTCGCTGAGCAACCCTGCATTTACATAGAAAAGTGGGAGGTTTGAGTGGTTGTCTATAATGGTTCCGGTTAGGGTATAGGTATTGTTTTGGGCTTGGATGGTGTTTACGAAAATGAACAGAAAAAACGTGAAGAGAAAAAAGTGTGAAGTTTTCATATAGTTTTATGACGTAATATGACTATATAACGTAGAAATTTGTTTTTTGCTGCATGCAATGCTATGTAAACGCAAAAGAAATAAAAATCTTACATTATTTACCCCCTATTTGAAACAATATTCAATAACTTTTCCCCCCGCTTTGAAACAAAATTCGCAAAGGTTTACCCTCGATTTGAAACAAAATACTATTTTTGCCAAAAATTTAAAAGAATATGTTCGAAAGAAATGTCATTATGGAATTAGAACAATGGGCAACGAAAGAAAATAGTAAACCATTGATATTAAGAGGCTCACGACAAGTTGGGAAAACCACGCTTGTTGAAAATTTTGCGAAGAGATTTGAGAATTATTTGTATTTGAATTTTGAAAAAAATCCGAGTGCAATCATTTTATTTGAAAAAGAGCAAGAGATTGACGACCTTGTAGCAGAAATTTTTCTTTTTTGCAACAAAGAAAATAAGTCGGGCAAAACACTTTTGTTTATTGACGAAATTCAAAGTTCCAAAATGGCAATTATGAAACTTCGTTATTTTTACGAGGCAAAAATACCGGACTTATATGTGATTGCCGCTGGTTCGTTGTTGGAAACCATGTTAAATAAAAAAGTTTCGTTTCCTGTTGGGCGTGTGGAATATTTGGCTATTCGCCCTTGCGTTTTTAACGAATTTTTACGAGCTGTCGGCGAAATACAGCTTGAAAAAGCACTGTTAAACTGCAAGATACCAGAAGCGTTACACGGAAAAACAATGAATTTATTCAACAGATTTGCGCTTATTGGAGGAATGCCCGAAGTGGTTGCCGATTATGCTGAAAACAAAAATTTTCTTGGATTGAATAGCATTTATGAAAGTCTGTTGACAAGTTATCGTGATGATATTGAAAAATACGCTCGAAATGAAACGATGAGCCAAACTATTCGTTATATACTGCACTCCGGATGGAAATTTGCTGCCGAACGCATAACTTTGGGATGCTTCGCCGCTTCTTCGTATAAATCACGGGAAATGGGCGAGGCGTTCCGTACATTGGAAAAAGCCTTTATGTTAGAATTGTGCTATCCGACAACAGATACGCTTGTGCCTGTAAGCAAGGACTTAAAGCGCTCGCCTAAATTACTGTGGCTTGATTGCGGTTTGGTAAATTATGCTGCAAATGTGCAAAAAGAAGTGTTTGGTGCAATGGATATTTTAGATGCTTGGCGTGGAAAGATAGCCGAGCAGGTTGTTGCACAGGAATTACTGGCTTTAGACTCTCGTGTCTCAAATATGCGAAATTTTTGGGTGCGAAATAAAAAAGACTCCGAAGCAGAAGTTGATTTTGTGTTGCAATTTGAGAATAATATTATTCCGATAGAAGTAAAATCGGGGCATAATGCTAAACTTCGTTCTCTGCATTTGTTTATGGACGAAGTACCACACAACATTGCCGTAAGAGTTTGGTCGCAACCACTTTCGATTGACGAAGTAACAACACTTCAAGGTAAAAACTTCAAGCTAATCAACCTGCCGTTTTATTATGTTGGCAGGCTTGAAGAAATATTGAATAACACCCAATCATCCGAAAATAGCCATTAAAAATTTCATGTAATTTTGCCCCCTTTCTCATTAACCCATTTCGCCTTATGAATTTTATTGAAGAAATTATTGAAGAAGACTTGAAAAACGGTAAGAACGGTTCGCGTGTACACACCCGTTTTCCGCCGGAGCCGAACGGCTATTTGCATATCGGACATGCCAAATCTATATGCTTGAACTTCGGTTTGGCAAAGAAATATAACGGTTTGTGTAACCTTCGTTTTGATGATACGAACCCCACAAAAGAAGATGTAGAATATGTAGATTCTATTAAGGAAGATATTCAATGGTTGGGATTTCAGTGGGTAGCAGAGTATTATGCTTCCGACTATTTCGACCAACTGTATGTGTGGGCGGAATGGATGATTGAGCGCGGTTTGGCATACGTGGACGACTCTACACAAGAGGAGATTAGCCGCGAGCGTGGCGTGCCTACCCAACCCGGAATGGAAAGCAAATACCGCAATAGAAGCGCGGAAGAAAATCTCGATCTGTTTCGCCGGATGCGTGCCGGCGAGTTTCCCGAAGGAAGTCGCGTATTGCGCGCCAAAGCCGACATGACTTCTCCCAATATGCACCTGCGCGACCCTATCCTTTACCGTATTCTCTTTGCCGAACACCACCGCACCGGAAACAAATGGTGTATCTATCCGATGTATGATTATGCGCATGGACAAAGCGATTCAATAGAAGGAATTACACACTCTATCTGTACGTTAGAGTTTGAAGTGCACCGCCCGCTCTACGACTGGTTTTGCAAAGCGCTGGAAATTCACCACCCGCAACAAATTGAGTTTGCCCGCCTAAACCTGAACTATACCATTATGAGTAAACGAAAACTGTTGCAGTTGGTGGAGGAAAAATATGTGATGGGCTGGGACGACCCGCGTATGCCCACAATTTCGGGATTGCGCCGGCGTGGCTACTCACCGGAGGCGATTCGCAATTTTGCGGAGACAGTAGGCGTGGCAAAACGTGAAAACGTAATTGATGTTAGTTTGCTGGAATTTTGCGCCCGCGAGCACCTCAACAAAGCGGCTATCAGAACGATGGGGCTGCTCGATCCTGTAAAGTTGGTCATTGACAATTATCCGGAAAACGAAACGGAATTATTGCAAGCTATAAACAATCCCGAAGACCCGGAATACGGCACCCGAGAGATCCCATTCGGCAAAGTATTGTTTATTGAACGCGCAGATTTTAAAGAAGATGCCGATAGCAATTTCTTCCGATTAACCATTGACCGTGAAGTGCGCTTAAAATATGCCTACATCGTTAAATGTACGCATGTTTTAAAAGATGCCGAAGGAAATATTACCGAAATTCATTGCACGTATGATCCTGAAACCAAGAGCGGTATGCAAACCACCCGCAAGGTTAAAGCCACGATCCACTGGATTTCGGAAGATTTCGCCAAACCGGCGGAAATTCGTCTCTTCGAGCGTCTTTTTACCATTCCCGAACCCGACAATGCCGAAGAGGGCAAAACATTTATAGATTATCTCAATCCCAATTCTTTAACTGTGGTCTGTGGATTGGTTGAAAAGAATATTACCCAAGAAAATGCAGCTCATTATTACCAATTTGAACGTACCGGTTATTTCTGCTTGGATAAAGATTCTACAAATGATAGATTGGTGTTTAACAAGACGGTGGGGTTGAAGCAGTGATGCTACATAAATTATTATACTGAAATCAAACAATGGAAAAAACAATCTATCTTGAAACTCAAATTGCCATTGGTGTTTATGGCAAAAACAACGGTAATATTGAACTCCTGACACACATCTATCCTAAGTTGAAAATTACAGCGCGCGGAAACGAAGTAAAAGTACTTGGCGAAGATTCGGAAGTAGAACTTTTTGAACAGCGCTTTCAACTGTTGCAAATCCATTTCGAGCGCTTTGGGAAAGTTACGGAAACCGACGTACTGAACATTACCTCCGCAGAAGATGATTCTTTTTATCGTTTAGATAATGGCAATATTAACAACGACATCTTGTTGCACGGACGGGAAGGTCGTATTATTAAAGCAATTACACCTAACCAAAAGAAGATGGTAGAGAGCGTGGATATCAATGATATGATTTTTGCTATTGGACCTGCCGGAACCGGAAAGACCTATACCGCGGTTGCTTTGGCAGTGCGGGCGCTCAAAAACAAACAAGTACGAAGAATTATCTTAACGCGACCGGCAGTTGAAGCCGGCGAAAATCTAGGCTTCCTTCCGGGCGACCTTAAAGACAAACTCGACCCTTACCTGCAACCTCTATACGACGCCCTTTGGGATATGATGCCCATGCAAAAACTGCTCTCTTACATGGAGGATAAAACGATTGAGATTGCGCCGTTAGCGTTTATGCGCGGCAGAACATTAGATAATGCATACGTCATTTTGGATGAAGCGCAAAATGCAACAAAATCCCAACTAAAAATGTTCCTGACACGTATGGGGAAAAATGCTAAGTTTTTTATTACAGGAGATTTAACACAAGTAGATTTACCTCGTCACCAGCAATCGGGATTGCTTTTAGCTTCTCAAATTTTAAAAGAGATAAAAGGAATTGATTTTATTTTTATGAACCAATCGGATGTAGTACGACATCATTTAGTAACAAAAATTATTGACCGCTATGGGGAGTATGATAAAAATTCATCTGCCCAATTATCTTCTAATGCTTGTTAGGCGGTCGCTCGTTTATTATTTCACTTTTCTTTCCAAGTCTTCAACTTTCCTCGCTAATTGAGCAATTGACCTTTCATATTTTGTACTGATTATTGTTTTCTTCTGGATTTCAGGTTGTGTTTTTTTCGGAATTGGTGGCGGAGTGGTTACTTTCCAAATACTACTCTGTTTTTAGGAGAATTATAAAACGCCAACATTTCCTCTGTACTCATCTCTTTAACTTTTTTGTAGATTTTTGCTTGTATGTCATTTTTCATTTTGACACAATCAAATCGTTTGTTTTTTACTGTTTCTTTCATAATTGTACTAATTCTTTTGGATTTCTAATTTCGAGGATAGAGTATCCCATTTTAAGATTTACTCCATAAATACGTTGTTGTTTCATCTCATTTTCGTTTTTTTAATAACGCTGCAAATATCCATACATTTTTCCAATTGTGTAACTGCGTTTAGAAATGGTTGTAATTTTCCAAAAAATGCTTTATGAAAAACGGTCATTTCGGTGGTATTTATCTGACTAACAAGTCATTGACGGTATAAACTTCAAAACCGCTTAAATGAGATTTTAGTCTTTTATTCACACATTCGTCAAGTAATATTTTCATACGAGAATGGAAGATGAGGTTTCAATTAATTTTTTTGACATTTCTAGCACACGCGCCGCTTGATAAGGTTGCACGCTATCAAAATCCTGCAAGAAATCTTTTACTGTTTCGCCTGTTTCCAAATAGTCGAAAAGATTTTTTACAGGAACTCGTGTCCCATAAAAAACAGGCGTACCACCTAAAATGTCGGTATCTACGTTAATTACTTTTCCTATATTTTTCATCGCTGATGATATTTTATATTCAAAATACAAAGATACATTTTTTTTGAAAATTACAGTTAATAATTTTCATTATTCCGTTTTTGTCAATGCAGTTTTCTTGTTTTGCTCAGGGCGGCGGGTGGGCGAGCCAAATATGTCAGCCTCTTTTGGCGAGGGGTTTTGGTTGTGAAGTGAGCGCAGCGAACTTGACAACCAAAACTTTGACATATCTTTACTTTTTTAAAAGGTTAAGAACTTCACTGAAACTATACTCATTCTTAAAATATTCGTACGTTACGGGATCAGATATTTCAACAAAAATATCTTGATTATTTTTGCGAATAATAAGATAACCCCATCCACCTATTAGTCTTAAGCGTCCAATTATTAAGTCTTTGTGTATGTAATCATGGATAGTTTTTGCCAGAGGGGCATAGCCATCCCCTGCATAAATATATTGTTCATCATCCTCAAGTTTAATAAGTGCTAAGTAAAAAAGCTCGCCGTCAGACATCACAGGCACTTCCCAGCAACCTGTGAATGTTAAATTTTCACTTACAATCGTATATATGGGAGTAGGCTTTCCTATTTGTGGATTCTCCAACATTAACCTGTCTTTTATTCCACAGTTGGAGAGAATCTCGTCAGAGTAACTTTTTAGACGTGAAAAAAGAGCGCTGTCTAGCATTTCTATTATTTCTGGTGTTATTATTAATTCACTTTTATTGGCAACTTTATCAAAATATCTCATTCGTGCTTCTTTAAAATGGTTATCAAGTTCGATAAAACTATATTCGTTTTTAAAATATTCGCCCGTTACTTTGTCATATATTTCTACAAAAACATCTTGATTCTCTTTTCTAATCATAAAATAATCCACTCCTTGATGGTAAATAGTTGTGGCTACAAAACCTATTATCGAATCTTTATGTTCGTAATTATGGAAATGCTCTATTGAATTATTAGTTCCGCTATAAATATTACATTTAAATGGATATCCTTCATAATCTGAAAACGCAATTACTCCAAATAAAAGAGGAGCCTCATCAGACATCACAGGCACACTCCAAGTTTTTGTAAAACTTAATGAAAGAGTCTCCCAATCAGCCATAGGAGGCATCTTAAAAAGGTTGGATATAGGTTCTAACGTGTACCTGGGAATAGGTTTACCTATACGTAAATTCTCTAACTGCGACTTGTTTTTTATGCCATAGTCGGAGTAATTTTCTTCAGGCAAGTTTTTAATTTTCATAGCCACCATTCTTTCTACTTCCGGCGTAAGTTTCAATTCTGTTTTTCCTATTTGGGCTCTGGCAGTTATAATCTCACTTAAACTATACTCATTCTTTAAATATTCGCGCGTTTCCCAATCAAACATCCTTACAAAAACATCTTTATTATCTTTCCGAATGATAAGAAAATCCATATCTCTTCTTGCTCCTAAAAATCCAACTATTAAGTCTTTGTATTCATAATTACGGATAATTTCTGCCATTCCGCCGCCGTAGCCACCTGCCAAACTGTATTGCTCATCGTTCTCAAGTTTAATCTTTGTAAAAAAAAGAGGCTCACCGTCACTCATCATAGGCACTTCCCAGTAACCTGTAAATGTTAATTTTTCATTTTCAATTCTATACTTGGGGATAGGTTTTCCCGGATGTAAATCTTCCAATTGTGGTCTGTTTTTTATACCATACCCGGAAAGATTCTCGTCAGACTTGTTTTTTAGAAACGAATAGGCATCATTAAGCACCATTTCTGTTATTTCCGGCGTAAGTTCTAATTCACTTTTATTTGCAACTTTCTCATAATATCTGTTTCGTGCTTCTTTTTCACGCAAGTTTAATTCTTTTACATGGTTAATAAGTTCGCTAAAATTATATTCGTTTTTAAAATATTCATT
>Ga0123354_10017996_pt1 | contig 11076 bp, 7 predicted proteins | sample TergutLab28metaG_2_FD_97872 | JGI IMG/M metagenome (GOLD analysis project Ga0123354, IMG submission 97872) | Labiotermes labralis P4 segment gut microbial communities from Petit-Saut dam, French Guiana - Lab288 P4 | ecosystem: Host-associated > Arthropoda: Insects > Digestive system > Gut ... | reverse complement strand
GATACCAGATGCTGTATAATACAATTTTGACCTCCTGATGATGAGCACATAGTGCTCGAAACATGTAGAGACATATAATAAACTTATTATAAAACAAGAATTTGTGCGTTAAGTTGGTTAATTACTAATAGTAGCTGTTTGTTCTTACTGGTGAATGTTGTGTTGCCTGTGACAGTCCAAATGGTGACAGCAGTAGCACCCACTCACGCCATAGTCCAGCCAAACTTCTTCAATACACTGCAAGAGGGAAGTTATCATTAGCAGCAGAACGCTCAGACTCACCCAATTCTGATACACTGGGAAAGGCAGCAAGTGGCAAGATAAAAGGTAAGAGTCAGTTGAGTTGTAAATGAAAGTTTGCTGATTGCAGTGTGCACATATTTGTACATCCTGTCACATATCCATGACTGGTATTTGCATTTGTTAGTTGCAGTAATGTCATCCATCACATGCTTATTGTAGCTGTGATTGTTCAGTGAGTGTAGTTTACTATTGTGTACAATAAATTATTTGAAACTTTTTAAAAATTTTGGTATCTGAGAATGACATTAATGTTTAAAAATGAATGTGTTTAGTAAAGGAAAATATGTAAAGGTGAAAATGCTTTTAATTTTTCTGCTCAGTAACTGATGCCACATGTATTTCCCAGAATACTACTGACCTATTTGTATGTATATTCAGAAATAGTGGCATCTTCCATAACCATTTCTCTTTTATTTAACTTCTCAGCTTAACCACCCTGATTTTGAACAAAGAATTTATGCAAGAAGTGACTTCCATACATGAATTTAATAACTTGCATTACTTACATTATTACAGACATGTAAAGATTTATAATCTTGTTTGGTGTGTGTGTGTGTGTAAAAATAAAAATCATTCGTGTGCCTACTAAATGAAATGTTTCGTGTTTTCATTTACAAGTGTGGAATATCTTTTGTAGGCCATCAGAGAGAGTTATCAGAGACATCTAGTGGTGGGTCAGATGACAGTCATTGTTCAGAAGTTGAAAAATTGCTGAAGGTAAGATAATACAAATTTAAGAGCACTGCAGTCCATGTGCAATGAGCAATATTCGTGTTTTGGCAACATAAAACAATTTGTATTGTTCCAGCTCCTAATTCTAGTTTATTTTTATGTTACTGGGAGTTATTGAATGTTTATAATTCCCATACTGAACCTTCAAGTTTGTATGTTGTTAAAGGCTATTTTTGACATTAAAAATTTTACAATTAATTTCTGTGTGATAACATTGCACTTTGTTATAATGTGTATTTTTTATTTTGAAAGCACATGATGTTTGCTGGTTTTTTTATATTTGTCGCTATTGACTAACTTATATTTTCAGATTGAAAATTCAAATTATTTGCTTTTTTCAAATAACTCATTGGATGAATCACATTAATTATGATTATGTATTTCAGCAAAATTGTGATTTGGATCTTAAAAAAGCAATTTTCCCACACTGTTACCTTAGTAGATTTTTATCCTTGCAGAAACTTCAGAACACTATATTAAAATTCTGATTTTGCAGAGGATAGCAGAAATTACAGAACTTCTGGAAGCAAGAGAGCAGAAACTGATTGAAATGAATCAGACCAATGTTGATCTTCAAGAGAGTAATTCAGACTTGAAGAGGTATTGCAGACTTTGTAGTATGTTAGGTTTGCTTTTTCAGGTAAATTGTATGTGTTTAAAATGTACTGTATAAAGACATACTTTCAGTTAATTGGTCTGAGAGTGTAAACGTACACTGAATTTAATTGATGTGACATAGATCTCAGTGTACTCTGTGGTAATCATATTTAAAGTAATTGAATGAGAAAATGTGTGACACTTTCAATAACTTGGACTTTTCTTATACTTCAGTCAGCTGGAAGCAACAGTGCAGTCACGAGCTGCAGAATCACAGGATATAAATCAGATCACAGAAGAATACACGCAGAGGTTGTCGACACTGGAACGCAAGTTTCAGCAGGCTATTAGGGAGAGAGAAACGCTTTGGAAACAGCTGGAGGTGTGTATTTAGCATTGCATATAATTTTAAACCTTTCCTTTGTTAGATACTGACTTCAAGCCAAGAGTAAAATGTTTTATATTGGCATTCAATTTGTCCACTGATGGGAGGGTAGGGACAGGGACCCAGTAGATTTTTATAGATTCAGGTACCACCTACACTTTTTGTGATAAAACAAAAAAGACTGGAAATATAAAATGAACAGCTGTCATAGAAATTTCTGTGACAGATATCTGAACATTTACATATGAAAGTCAATGTGTTTTGGATATAATTCTGTGGTGTAAGACGTGAAGTTTTCACAGCCACTAAAAGTGCTAAAAGTCCTCTCAGTCTAGTAAAGACTTCCTCCGAAGTGATGGCAGGATTTTATGAGAACCCAACAAGCTTTGGTTTTTAGATGAACAATCAAACATGAATAAGATTTGATGTTTTCACAATGGTGGAGAATTTTATTGTGATCCCAAGATGCTGGTGCCAACTGTAGGTGGATATCACCAGTTTAGAGGAACACACTGCCTCCATCTTTAATGTATGCTGAACCTGGAGGCAGTATATTGCTCCAAAATGTTGGTACCATCCACCAGGCTGCATGGTGTCACAACCCAGAGACCACAATGTGGATGAAGCACATGCAAATACAGTACCACATAGTGTGTGTTTGGAACACATTGTTTAGAATAGCATATTTTAAAGGGAGACATTCTAGAGCTCCCATGGACTGGATGTCATCAATTTCTAATGATGAAATAGGCCAATCACAGTTTTAACACTTATATTATGTAAACACAGAAAAACTTTGGAATAATACTCCTGAAATACAAGATACCATCATACTCTGGTACTTCGGATTTTTTGAACCTAAATTGCTGGGTTGCAAAATAAATCCCTTGTTGTTGTAGCAAGCAAAGCAAGATGCAGCATCTCGACTGTCAATGGGAGAACTGGAGTCTTTGGTGGCAGAGAAAGATGAGATTATACGAGAGCTGAGAGAAGAAGGCGAGAAGTTGTCAAAACAACAGCTACAGCACTCCAATATCATCAAAAAGCTGCGGGCAAAGGAGAAGGAAACAGACAACACAATCAAGAATCAGAAGTATGTTATGCCTCAAATTCTTAGAGTTGTGAATATTACCATGTGGCACCATGTACCATAAGTGAAAATAAACATAGCAGATTTCTCTGAAATATTGTTAAAGAGTCTGCTGGACTTCGTGGTATCACATCCCAGAAGATAGTAATGAGATGTATGTTAATTATATATGATTGATATGCAAGACAGTAACGAGTGTCTCACAGTTCTACTGATGGTATGTTATGTTTGGAATCATGGAATCTGTGGGCTGTGTCTGTCATCATGTGTTTAAAATAAAAATTCAGACACAGTGTTTTGGGGACACAATTAGTCCCCATCCCAAGGCAAAAGAGTACAGGAAATACCTACTCATGGTCACACCAATCATTTCTCCAACTGTTGTCTTTTGATTTTTATTTTGAATGCAGTATGATAGACAAGGTCCAATGAGTAAATGATTCCAAAGAAGTCCCATACTTTTTGTATGACCCTACCGTTAAAACAGTAAAAGGTTTGTAAGACTGTGTACATATGTTCTGTTTGCATACAGTCCACATTTTACAACATATTAATGCAAAATTCATGTAATATTATGCCCCTATAACAAAACCTACGAATTTGCACCATCTTCATTTTCTTACATTGAAATAATAGACAGTAATGTGACAAAATGTTGCAGGGAGCAGCTAGATGTATTGAGTGAGGAGGTTGAACGACTAAAACGTTCGCTTGCTGCCAAAGAAGAAGTAGAAAGAACACAAATTGAAGCCGTTCATCAGCTGACTGCCCGCACAAAACGCCAGGAGAAGGAACTTGCCAAGCTTTATGGACAACTAGATGATACTAACCACAGATTGGAAACTACCAAGGAAGCATTTGAACTAGCTCGAAAGTGAGTTGAAATAATGTATTTTGTAGTGACAGTAATCTTCTCTATGACTGATTGATTCGTATTTATAACAACACTTGTTCAACTGCATGTGTTTCCTAGCATAAAATGAGAGAATGATTAAAAATAATGAATTGGGAATGGTGTGTGGGGAAGTGACTGTGGTCTGTCTTAAAGCTCCATCTCAGTATGTACATGGAGGGAAGCTCTAAAACCTCAGCCAGGATAATTGTTGTTGAGGCTGGGAATTAAACCTGTAACCTCCTGTATATGGAGCAGGAACACTACCCACTCCAATGCACTCTTTGGTGCCTGCTGTATATATGTAGGCTCCAAGCACTCACTAGTTCATAGCCTACTTGCCCTTGGTGTACGTCAGTTATGTGCAAAGAAACCATCCTCATACACTGAAGTATATTTCTTGTATTTCTACAGGGAACTGGTCGAGAACAAAAAAGCAACTGCTGCTCTCAATAAGGAATTGACAGAAGCAAAGCTCAATGTGGAGATATCTGCAAGACAGGAATTAGTGACTGCACTAGAAGAGGCTCAGAGAACTTCACAGGAGGAGAAAGAACAGTTGTTGGCACAGATTGAAGACCTACGACTCAAAATTCATCAGGCTGAAGAGCAGCACTTAGAGTAATGTGACATTCAAGCCATTTCCTTTAATAGTTATGCAGTTTTTAAGATGAAGTCAGCTGTCTTTGAGATACTACATCACAGTTATTTTACATGTTGCATTAATCTGTATTACTGTATGTGGGAGTGTTTATCCTGGTGGCTGTGCTGTCTAAGGCATAGGTATGAAGAGCTGCTTGATTGCTGGGATCATGGGTTCAGATCCAACTGAAAGCATGGATGTTTATCTCTTGTGTTTGTTGTGTGTGTGTAAGTAGCGGCCTCTGCGACAAGCTGATCACTTGTGCAGAGGAGTCCTCCTGGGTTTGTGTGTGTGTGTGTGTTTAATTGTATGTAATCTAGATACCTCAACAGTGAAGCAGCCTAGGCCCAAATTGGGCTGTTGCACCATGGAAAAAAAAAATTGTGGGTCATGGCTGAGCTCCTCTCATTATGCAGTTAGTTGTTCTTGTACTGACATATATTATGGGTTATTACAGATAAATTAAACAAATTAAGAGGTTTACAAACTTTGTATTAATGTCAATGGAAATAGCAACTCAGTGTTTAATTTCATAGGTCAGGGGTGTACAAAACATGGTTTGCAAGCTATATGCGGCTTACACACGTCACTGGTATGGCTCACCTAAGTTGCTTGTAAACAAATATTCTTCAGGTAGTTTACATGCACACAAGACCGACCATGAATTGTTTTAAAGGATTTTCTTGAAAGAAAGGAGACTTGTAACTAGCCTGTTGTATAATTTTCAGTCTGCTATATTGTTGCTACAGTGGGTTCACATATTTGATGTTTGAAGTTACATGCTGAGTTGGTAAGAGTATGATATAGACATGAAGCGTATTTTTAAATGATCTGTGTTTGCATGTGTGAACACACATTAAAAACACCCCTAGAACTGCATTTTATATATTCAGGCAACAAGAAACTTCACTTAATTTTTAAAGCATGCTGCATTATCTCTATCTTATTTTCCACAAAATTCTCTATTTCATAATTTTGTCTTTCTTTGTTCAAGTAATACTCATGTTTTTGATAAACCGTACACTAAAATTTAAATACCAATCCCATCATTTAAAGGTTAATATTACCCATGTAATTTCTTGACCAATGGATTACCGTATATTCTCGAATCTAATCCGCACCCTTTTTACAGTTTCAGAGGGCTAAAAAAATCAGATGCGGATTAGAATCGCATGCAGATTAGATTCGCAGTCGTGAGCTGGATTTTGGAAAAATGATACAGCCACTGTACGTGACACAAGAACAATACAGTACAATAATTTATTTTATTTATTATGTATTATATAATATTTATAATTTATTATTCATCAGACTCGCCATCATCACTCATAACTGAATCGTTATCCATCACCCAGTCACTATCATCTTTATCTTCACCATCATCCTCCCATAGGTGCAGATTAGAACCGTGAACTAACTTTTTTTCGTTTAAGAAATCGGCAAAAACTAGTGGGGATTAGATTTGGGTGCAGATTAGATTCAAGAATATACAGTATTATTTTTTCAATGAGGACTTTGCTCTGTGGAATTAAGTAATGAACTCCATGGTGCAATATCTTTGTTTGAGAAGTTGATGGTTACTCAGCTGGTGATGAAAATGCCTATTTTTATGAAACCCGAATGTTATTTACTATGTTCATGGGAGCCCAGTGTTTGGCTGTATTCTTAGTCACTTGCATCATCATCATCATCATCATCATCATCGTCACCCGTAAGTCATGAAGAAGATGAGACATACATATTTAGTTAAGAGTCAGGAAACCTCAAGAAAGATCACTCAAGAGCCTTAAGCATAAATGAAAGGATACTGAAAATTAAAACAGTGAGTGTGTGGGCTGGATTGAACTTCTTAGAATAAGATCCAATGGCAGCATGGTTTAGTGAACACTGATAAATCTTCAGGGCCATAAAAGTGCTGAATTTGTTGACAAACTGCACTGCTTTCACCATTTCAAAAGAGGCTTTGCCCCATCTAATTATTGCGCTGGACCATTTTAATACTGACGTATTTTTGCATTGAGGCGTGAAGCAAACATCCGGCAAGAATGCAGTGATCTGTTGCGTCGACTAGAAAGAGCGGAGGCACGAAATGAAGAATTAGCACAGTCAGTGTCGGGAGCATCCCGACCTTTGCTGCGACAGTTAGAGTCACTGCAGGCAACCAGCAGTGCCCAACAGGCCTCGTGGGAGAAACAGGAACGAAACCTGTCAGATGCACTGAGTAAGCTGCATGACCAGTTCATGTAGTAGTTGTAAATGAGTTTTGATAGAAACCAAATTCTCATTTCTATGTTGTCAGCGTCTAGATTTTATTAATGTAAACACCTGGAAAGGGTGTGAATACATAATGGGCATATCTTTTTTTTATTGTCTTTATTGTTTTGTTGATGTCTAATTAATTTCTTCCCTTCTTCTATTCCTCGTTACATTCTAGTGGTTTCTCTGCCATTGCATTATGAAATGAAGGACCTATAGGATTAATTATTTTGATTGTAAGTCATAACAATTAGGTGTTTATAATACAGGGTGCCACAAAAGCCACTTGACACTAGATACAACATATTAAATGTTCATGGTCGAGTGATATTGTGCCACCATGTATATCTGTTAAAAATTCTATGCATAATTGGACTGTGGTTTTTGGACGTAGATTTCAGGTACAAATTGTGAAATTATGTATGTCATTAGTTTAACTGAATTTAATTTGCTATCAAAGCACATATTTGTACTCCTTTTCAACATAATGATTTTGCCTGTTAAGGCATGGTCCACCATGTGATGAGATAATCCCTATCCCCTTATTAAACGTCTGGGCTAACTCTTACAGCCAGTGACACAGTTTATAGCACAAATCTAGATCTAAACAAATCTAAAAGGAATGGGTATGGCTTCAGTCATGAGCACGTCACTGATGCTGTATGAAACACTTAACATCAAATATTCCTACCTCTCAATCCCTGCTTTTTATTCCAACAAAATGCACATAATATGTTAAATACATATATTTATCACCATTTACCTCCTACATGTTTCAGTGTTTGTTACACCATCTTCAGGGAGACCATTGTGCTTTTTGCAAACACCAAAACGTGTCAGAGGAAATCAGTAATAAATATATGGTTTTAACATATCATGTGCATTTAGTTGGAATAAAATTAAGTGATTGACTGCAAGAATGCATGGTGTGGAAAGTTTAAAAATTACAAACTGTGTTTCCTTACCTTATGGACCTCCTTCATGTAAGTCTGTTGATGTAACAGATGTACTCATTACGTTAACAGGTGAAACACAGGGTCGGTTGTCTTCGCTGACAGAGCAGGAAAAAGTGTCCAGGGAACAATGCATAACGTTACGCTCCACCGTGTCTGCCTTGGAGTCACGGCTGGCAGCAGTAACAAAGGAGGCAGCTCAGTATAAGACAGAATTAGAGCTTCAGCAGGCACGTTTCAACCAACTGCAACAAGCTAAGGGCAGGTATGTTCAGGCTGGCTATAGGGTAAAGTTTATGTCTGTGTAAAATCAGCAGATTTTTTAAGTTAAACACAACTCATGATGATTAAAAGGATAAAATGCTTTTATATTTTTATGTACTTTACAAATTTGAGAACGCACTCGCATATAATTTTCCTATTAAGAATGTCTTGGGTTGACCTTCAGGATTAACCCTTTAAACACCAAATTAAATCCAATCTGCCATTTTCTGGCATTATTAGGAGCTCACCATATTCTCCACATTAGCAGGATAAGGGTTAAGAAAATGAACGCTGCTGAAATGTTACCATTCCATTCAATTCTGCATAATGCCACCAACTCAGCATCAAACCACTGTGAATGCCTGTTATTGTCTCTAACAAGAGGACTGTGTGTTGCTGTATGTTTTTCATTTATAGCAGTTATTTCTATTACAGTGATGAGAATATCAAGGAAACTGATTTTGGTATAGATCAGACAGATGTCAAAACAATAAGGAAACCAAATTTGCAATGAATGCATTTGGATAATATTGGGTTTTTCTTAAATTGGGATACTGGGCAGGACAGCTTTTTAGCATAGAAAGCCGGCATTGGCCAGGATACCGCATGACAGTTGCAGTGCTCAGGACAGTGATAGAAAAAGTACATTAGCATTCTTTTTTGTACTTTCTGATCTCTGAAGGTGACACTACGTTGCCTCAAAATGCCAGGGATCCAGTTACTCAATGATGCAGCATCTTATTCAAGAAGAACAGAATCCTCAGCTACATGGCTGTGAAAAACCTCAAAACTTTCATGTAATCTGTATTGTTGAAAGGCTAGAGAGACCTTGAACTGTTCGAAGTACAATATAAAGTCAGACTGAAGTGTTCAGCATTCCAAAGGAGGGAGTCTTGTACCTTGCTTCAAAAGGGGCAAGTGAAAGAGTTAGTACCAGAAGACTGCAAGCAGCTCAAACACAGCTTATGAGATAACAGTACTGTTGTCTGTATGAATGTCGTAATGAAACATATTGTACTTTCAGAGAACTATCAGAGGCAGAATCTTTGAAGCAATGTATGACCGAGCAACTTGCTGAGCTACAGAGAGAAGTGACAGCCCTGGAACACCAACTAGCTGTGGAACGTGCAGCTATTGAGGCTGAGAAGCGCAGGACAGTGCTATTACAGGTTCATAAGTTATCATGTTATATAGATTAATGGGTTGAGCATGTAGGTAGCAGGGGGAAGACAAAAGGTACACACATAATTTTAGTGCTCAAACGTCTTGGAATACAAGGTGAAGAGATATAACCAACAAGATGCAACTAATTCGATGTTTATTATCAAACTTTCTGTCTCAACATGTTTCAGGCATCATTATGCCCGTCATCAGGAGGATAAGACCGTGTCCTACTGCATGTGGTGTTCTGCCTGGGTGTGTAGGCTGTGGTTGGCTGTGGTCTTGTGGAGCTGCATCATGAGCTGTGTGCACTGTGAAAGTTACTGTTCAACTCCTTTCACAGTGCACACAGCTCACGACGTAGCTCCACAAAACCACAGCCTAAACACCCAGGCAGAACACCGCGTGCAGTAGGACACGGTCTTATTCTCCTGATGATGGGCATAATGATGCCCAAAACATGTTGAGACAGAAAGTTTGATAATAAACATCGAATTAGTTGCATCTTGTTGGTTCTCTCTTTTCACCTTATGTTCACGATGCACGGTCACAAGAACCTAAAAAAAGTCTTGGAATACATCTAATTAGAAGATAAGTGTGAATATTTGAAATGTTTTTCTCCACTGCTCACAAGACATACACTGTATACATACCGTACTTACTGGAATGCACGACAGTGTTTTCCTGAAATTTGGGGCTTAAATAAGTGAGGTGGTCTTAAATTCGCATATGAAGCACTGAACCAGACTGCACCAAACCTGATCACTCTGAACCAGACATGGCAGAGCCAAACCAAGGCCAGCATCATCAAATTGTCATGTGAGCTCTGTGTTCTTCTGGAATATTATGCAGTGTAGCCTGGCAGTTCCTTACTGATGTTTCAGGACGACATTTTTCCCATCTTCAAGGGTCAACAAATGAAAAAGAACAGAGCATGACTGACATTAACTGATACAGTATTTTTTATGGATTTTGTCAATCTTGTAATTTTTTAAAGCAGCATGACGGTTCAGAAACTGGCTCTGTTTCTGTTTTCAGGCAACAAATTACCTAACCTAGTGTACCCCTTAGATTGAGCTATTCTCAGTCACCACGCACCACAGGCACAGTAACTTGTTAAGTTATGCACCTGAGAACACATCTAGTCCAAGGGTAGCAACAGGAAAATGGCTATTGAAAAACTAAAAATTAACTCTGAGACTTAAAAATAAAACCTGGACTAATCTGCAAATCAAAAACCATGAAAAGAGCCACGAACTCACATTCATCAGACCAGAGACACATTACAAAATTCCAGAACACGTGTATTTAAAATTCCTAAAACCAGTAACACAATCTGTGGAGAAAATTGTGTATCTTTTTTGTGGGTTCAAGTAAGTTTATGAACCAAGAAATATAAATGTATTATTCAGTCAGTGTGGGTCATAACATCATGTCAGCGCTTCTCACCAAAAATGGCTGTGAAGGGTTTGGAGAAGTGCTGTATATCCAATGGTATGGGTGGGACTGACAATTATATGTTTTGGGATGGCAGTGAAGAGGAGGGGAATGTCAGAGGTTAGTGTAAGAAAGATGAAGGCACAGACTGTGAAGATGGAGACAATGACACTGATTGGTAAAGACAGATAGAATGTGACCTGCTTTGTGTATTAAGTGTATGCAGTTAACAGTAAAATATTTTTCTTAGCAGATGTTTTATTTTGGGGGGGGGGGGGGGTCTTTTTTTTTTCTTTTAATTATTTTTTCCTTGGGCGGTGGTTTTTTTTTTGGGGGTTTTTTTTTTTTAAAGCCTTTTTTTTT
>Ga0123354_10017994_pt1 | contig 11076 bp, 7 predicted proteins | sample TergutLab28metaG_2_FD_97872 | JGI IMG/M metagenome (GOLD analysis project Ga0123354, IMG submission 97872) | Labiotermes labralis P4 segment gut microbial communities from Petit-Saut dam, French Guiana - Lab288 P4 | ecosystem: Host-associated > Arthropoda: Insects > Digestive system > Gut ... | reverse complement strand
TTTTGTTAAAAAATTGTGTAAAATTTATTTCTAAAGGTGGGGTTAAATTTTTGGCTAAAAAAAATTGGGGGGGGGGGGTATCCTCAAGTACTAGTTTGGTCTTTCCCGGAAAAAAAAAAAATAACCCATACTTCCTCGCAACCTGTTACTGACGCGTTGGAAGGCCACGGAGTTGTTTTTTTCTTTCTCTCTCTCTCTCTCCCTCCCATGGCGGTACAGATAACTAATGGGCCAGGGCCTCCGCATTGTCCAGGCTTCACGATCACACCCAGACACACACACACACACACACACATTCGGCAGGATTCCTCTGGACGACTGATCAGTCCGTCGCAGGGACCTCTACCTGACAACACACAACACTCACAATAGACATCCATGCTCCAGTCGCTATTTGAACTTGCAACCCAGCAAGCGAGCAGCAGCAAACCCACGCCTTAGCGCTGCCACTGAGATTGGGTTCACAGATAATCTATCATTATGTGACACCTAAAAACCACAACAACCAAACTTCATACACTGCGCGTCGGAGAGACATTGCACTTCACTCATTACTTAACGACGTTGTAATAAACGTTAAAATACGGTGCCATGATAACAACAATGAAAATCGGCAAGTACCTACAGCGTTTTGACACTTCTGAGCAATGTTAAATCTCCACATAAAATTTACAGACTAAAAGTAAAATTCTGACTAACATGAGTTTATCAATCGACACGACCGTCTTCCAGTACATTTATGTCTGACCGCGGTCGTAAAGAAAATATAAAGTTCCTGTTGCTTCAAATCGAACCGACCGTGACTGCCCAGACACTTTACTGACAGAGCTATCGTGACACATCAAAAGCGCAAAAGATACATAAATATCGACATATTTACCATACACACAAAACCCAAATTACCTAGCACACTGGAAAACCCAACCGCAGTACTATAACGACACATTTGCACGCGTCATGTATTGTTTGTAGTCGGGATGACGTATACTGAAACCTCGGAATTCAAAAACAGCCTTCCCTCTGTGCTTAACACACAGATCACGGGAGTTCAACTAACCCCACATCACACACCAAAATCTTCAAACACGGTCACTCAGAACGGGGCATGTTTTTGGGACTGGCTGTATCACAAATGCTCTATGAGCATCACACTCCGACTATGCCAAGTTAGCCAAGTCTGTCTGCTTCGTCTCGAGCGGTCTAAGAAACCTGTCGCGACTTAGCTTCAAGATGGCGGCTAGAACCTGCAACCGCTGTTGGAATGCAGACCTGGGGGGCGTGGAGGAGTTCGGTGAGCGGCTGCGAAGAGGGGGGGACAGGGGTAATATGAAGGAACATACGAGGCGGAAGGGAAGGGGGAGGGGAGCGGCAAAAACGTTTAGCAATCTGTGTGTTTGAATCACTATTCCACCTCCTTTAAATAGTAATCAGAAGTCTAAACCAAGATCCGACGAATGAATATGTTGAAAATAGCGGGAAGCAATTATACGGTACTAGTTTCTTGGAATGTGGAAAGCAGTATCATGATTGTAGGCCTATACCATCACAGCACTTAGGAAACAACCTACCGTCGTCAAGCGTGGATCCTTACAATAAATAACCCTGACGACATATCAGCCGGCCAGCCAATTATCACTCTTCACCAACATTACACAGCACTTACGAGGTGGAATGAGAGATCCTTTTACCAAACAATCACTTCTATTAATGACATTAGTCATGATCACCAATAACGAAAATGGCAAGATGAAACTCAAAACCTAACGGCACAGGCGATCGGAACCACTACCAACCAGTAATACACGGGGCAATAAATTATAAAATTTATTCACACGCATCGCCTACACACAGTATTCTCACCATATATACCTAAACATTCGAAAATCTCAAAACATATTACTACCAGGTAATGATTATTAAATTTCACCTATTCAACAACCCACGTCCAGACGCGAAATATATCTACCTTGTTATGGCATGTCTCCGTACTCATTACGTTTCTAAATATAGCCATGAACAAGTGCTGTTGTCAATCGCCACTAACAGCTCCATTTGGTAAACAACTACACTCCACTTATATTTGCGAAATCACGGTATCGATGAAATATTACAAAGAGCAGGAACATCACTTAGTATGCAAATTCACCTTACCTTCGTCAAGAAGTCGTTCTACGTGTATGAAAACATTGGGGAACGCTGCCAGTTGTTTCTTATCTTTCAGTAGCTGTGCTAAATAGTCCGCTATACTCTGTGTGCTTGGGTTAGTATCACTCATTTTCTAATTATTGTTTGTGTTTGAAGAGTCGGCACTATTTCGATGTGTATACCTGAGTTTGTTAGTGATCTAATGTTATACCTCTCACACCGAGATCTCGAACACCACTGAAGAATGAACAACTTTCGTGGGCGAGATCGCATGCGCCGCGGACGAGTCGAATAGCTTGTTCTTACTAGCTAGGGGGTGTGTGGGTTGTTGAGGAACAGCAGTACTGCTGCCATATAGGGCGCGTGCTGCGGCAAGCTCAGTAAACAGACTCAGGCTAGTGAGAAACAGAGGGTCATTTTTCCTGCTTCAAGATTCGCTTCTTTCGACAATATTTATTTTGAAAGGGATTAATAGGTGTCGAGCAGAACGATATTCTTACATATTTCAATTTGTTTTCAGTCACCTGGAATTTTATTAACTGTAGACATCAGGCTCTGTACACAAGCAACATACATGCACATCTCACCTTGAGCCCACAATTTCTATCTGCGGTTCCGGGCCTGAGAAGCAGAAGGGCGTAACTCCAGTTTTGTCATATTTGAGATTATATATATATATATATATATATATATATATATATATTAGAATTTCAATGCCTTTCAGATTTGAATGGTTGTAAATAAAAATATTATCCCACTGTAGCTGGACCAAGAATTAAACAGCAGTAAATGACATATTGGTACCAGAAAATGACTTTTTTTTATCTTGGACGTCCTGTTGTGTTGTGTATATTAAGAAACACACCAGAGACTATCAACATAATTAATTTATTTTGTTATGTGGATCCTGCAATTGTTATTTTATTTTTACACATTTCAACGGACTGAGAATGACCAGTTAGTGGTTAAAACACACAGCTACCCACCCACATGACAGTAAACTACCAACTGACATACGTGCTGCAACCGCAACAAACTTACATTAGTCCTGTCAATACACACTACATGTTTCGGTCATACTGAAAATCCTCAGGTATTTGAATATATGATTTTAAAACTCTAAATAAAACGCACACATTTTTTAAATTTGTGAAATCTCACAAATCGGAAATTAGTTTTCTTCGTGGTAACTAACAATTATTTTGGAAAAAAAAAAAGACGTATTATCACAAATAAACTTACACCATTCTGCTTCTCAGATCCAGAGTCCCCTTGACGTCACATTTGTCACAAAGGAGGAAGTTCTTTGAAATCTGACGACTGTAAATGTAAAATGATGTAAAATGTGTCCTCCACTACTTGAAACAAGTCCCTAGACCAGTGTTTCTCAACCTTTGTGAGACCGCGGCCCGGTAAATCCTTTATTCATAAGACGAGGGCCCGGTCCCAACAGATTCACTCGTCAGTCCCTTTCCAATTTTTTTAAGTTCATACATTAAACTAACATAAGTATTAATAATTAATTACGGCATAACCATAAAGAGTATTAGTACACTTATGTGTACGGTGTGGCATGTTGACAAATATAAAATTACATTTAAATTAGTTATCAATTCCAGGAGAATCTCTCGCGACCCGGTATAATTGATGCCAGGGCCCGGTACCGGGCCGCGGCCCGACGGTTGAGAAACACTGTTCTGGAGGATCCGCACCTTTATCTTCTAAGTTGGCGCTACATTTTCTCGCCCTATTTAAGCACAAACCCAAAGGTACAGTTAGTGATGTCCCTGCCAACGCAATAAAGACACACAGGGGAAGCAGAGGTATATTTCCGCTCATTCTTGACCTAGGCACTAAATAAAAGTGAAGGGTAAACTTTACTTGCCGGCCGCTTTATCCCCGTGAAAGAACACTGGTACCCAGTATGTGGGGTTGGTTGGGCCTCAGAGCCAGTATGAATGTATTTATTGTTCTGATTCTAGAACTCTAAGCAGAAAACAGAGGCAATGTATGCGTTCGCGTAACCATTGTTGCCGTAGAAAAGCAAAAATCGTTAACTATTATGAGCATGTTTATTTAATTAATACACCAACAAATGCACATATATTCATTTAATGATTTAAAATTCACATTAAAACACTTAAAACGCTCCTACATGTTTCGAACATACGATCATCCTCAAGGAGCATACATTGTTCCTTGCTGAAGTTATAGTTTAACCCTTTAAATGCCGAGTTAAATCCCATCTGCCATTTGCTGGCATTATTAGGAGCTCACCCTATTCTCCACATTAGCAGGATAAGGGTTGAAACACTGAGTGATTTACAACGTTACGTTGACTTGCATGCTGCCACAGCACCAACTCAACGTAATGATGTAAACCACTCAATGTTTTAACCCTTATCCTGCTAATGTGGAGAATAGGGTGAGCTCCTAATAATGCCAGCAAATGGCAGATGGGATTTAACTCGGCATTTAAAGGGTTAAACTATAACTTTAGCAAGGAACAATATATGCTCCCTGAGGATGATCGTATGTTCGAAACATGTAGGAGCGTTTTAAGTGTTTTAATGTGAATTGTAGATCATTAAATGAATATATGTGCATTTGTTGGTGTATAAATTAAATAAACCACAGAATGCACGGTGCAACGATAAAGATTATGAGCGTGTGTCTGTACACTTTTCCTTAGGAAAGTAACCCCCTCACCCCCCACTTCCGGAATCACTTACTAATAAACAAATATATGTATGACATATTTATTTATATAAATTTCTCTGTCATTGAAACCACAGCAGAACTCGACTACGATTTCCTTCGGAAGATGGACTGTTCATATTGTTCTTTAGTTTCTTTAAGCCAGAGATTTAAACTTCTAATGAATGAACTTGAATTTACTTGACAGTCACAATTTATGACAGTTCATCCCATTCGTGCCTTTTCACCTTCCCTTCTCTCTGCTCTGTCACATGATGAGAGGATTAACGTGCCCTGCAGTTGGCAACGTTACTGGAACAGAGCTGCCACCTGTGTCAGTACGCGTAAACTACACGTTTCCGTGGTAACAGCGTGATAATTACATAACATGGACAGCCATAAACTGTGTCTTATTTTATGTTTGTGCACGCTGACAGTAGTTCATATTGCACTGCGTAAGATGGTACAATGATTAATGAACAGCGGGGGTTATTGGAAAGGTAATGGAAGGAAGGGACCAAGACCTAATATAACGTCATAGCCCAGCGTCTATGTGATGGAGCTAACGAAAAAACCACAAAAATCTCAGTCAGGATAGCCAATCAGCGGGCCGAGATTTGAAAAAGGAATATCCCGGAATCGTAACAGGATTCCTAACAAGTACTATTAGAACACTGACATACGGAAAGTCGCGACTGGCTTGGCATTTGGTTAGAATCAATAGACACGGAATTTTCGCACAGAAATTTCGCGCAAAACATTTTGAAGATCGAGGAGTTGGCAGGATAACATTAAGAGCCATCTTGTGGAAGTGGGTTGTGATGATGCGAGGACGCAAGTGGCTCATGCTGCCGTCCAATGGTGAGCTTGGCCGTTGGCCTAAGTATGCCAAATCTTCGGGTTCTGCTACCAGAGTGTTTGTTGCTATTATTATTATTATTATTATTATTATTTGTTACCACTTCAGTGCAGGGTTTATACAAGTATATACCTGAAACAAACCACGTTTCTAGGCAGGGCTGGCAACCTTTGTGAGGGCGCTTGTCCAAAAGGTCTAAAAATTTCGCAGAAATTCTTTCGCGTGCCCTTGGGAATTTTGAAGAGTAAAACAAGGACTTGGAGCCTTCCGTAATTATTATTATTAATTACTGCATTATTATTGTGAGTCGGGTAGCTCAGTCGGTATAGCGACTGACTAGGGGCTGGACGGTCCGGGATCGAATCCCGGTGGGGACGAGATTTTCCGCCCGTCCAGACCGGCCCTGGGGCCCACCCAGACTCCTGTAAAATGGGTACCGGGTCCTTCCCGGGGGTTAAGTGCGGCCGGGGCGTGCTGCTGACCACTCACCCTCCTCTAGTGCCGCGGTCATGGAAGAGTAGAGCTATACCTCTACCCACCCCATGGGCCACACCGGGCCTGCAACGGGATCACTTTACCTTTTACTGCATTATTATTAATGCATATTACAATTACGTTGTATAATTAATGCATAGTATAATTAGTGCATTATACGTCTAAGAAAGGTATCCTCGAGAAATGCGACAAAAAAGAAACTGTGGCAGTAATTGGACTGCCACTGCTTCCTGTCTGAAAAGAAGGTTGTAAAACTCTTTGCCCAATGTCACATATTCGCCCCAGTCACCGCCAGGCCGGCGCCCCAGTGATAAATATCCAGTCAACACTTCGCACCGCTCCCGATTTGTGTAAGAATGTTTCACTCGCAGTATTGTTAGCTAGCAACGGTAATTCATATACAATCTCTACACAGTCAGATACGTGTAGGCCTACATACACATATTCTTTACAATATAGAGACGCTTGTAGGGCAAAATAAATGTAAAAAATTCGTACAGCAGTGAATGCCGCGTGCCATTTTGAGCACGCGGTCCATAGGTTCGCAGCCCTGTTGCTAGGGTGTATACTGTCACAGTTGTTCTGTAGTTAACAAATTACGGTACATGTAATGCTATTTCGCATGACAGGTCTAAACGTTTTGTACTTTTACATTAGCACTTTCCGCAGTATGTGTGCAGTGTCCAGTATGGCTTATTTTCTGTAGTTCCTTAAGTATTACCTGAATGATCCTGAGATGGTTCCAGTTGGCCCCGTTATCACTTTCATTTTTACGTTCCTCATGCGCTACAATTCTATTGCAAGTCTTAAATTTTTTTATATAAATATTTTAAAAATTTCTCAGCTTATTTCTTCATCACTATTCTATCTCCTGGAATTGCCAACGTCTATTGACACACATGTTCCCCTGTTTATTATGACGGATTATGGCGTCCGGTTGATTGTTACGGTCGGTTCTGTCGGTTTGCACTTTTTGATTCCATAATATGGTTGCCTTACCGTCTTGACTTGTTTATACTGATATTGGTACACGTTCATACCAGTGTTCATTATCTAATTTAATTCGTAGTAGCTTGCATACGGTGAAGTGCAGTTGACCACACTCTATCATGTCTCTTAGTATACTGTTATTTTGACAATATTTATTATTATTATTATTATTATTATTAAATTCTAGGCTACTACCATTAGGGAATAAGTAATGATATATTTTTTTATATTTATTAATATTTTTAATTATTTTATATATTATATATTTCTACATTAATTATATTATTTATACACTAATTGTCTTATAATTATTTGTATTGATATTATTAAAATAAAAAATATTAAAATGATTACAATAAGTAATGATATACTTTCGCTTGAGCTCAATTGAATATCATACCATGAAGTTGGAAGTAGAGTGGAAGTGCATACTCAATTATTCTTCTCAAAACTTGATGTAGGCTTATGTGAGCAGTCAGTTTCATGCTAAGGGTGTTCCGTCCCCGATAAAAGAGCCCGGTGCCCACTGAGAGGGAGGGTAGGGCACAAGAACCGGTAACTGAGCTTTAGAGAAGAAAATAATTCTTACCCTGCCGGCGATCGGACCACAATTCGCCGATCGTCCTGCCCGTTAGCCCGGACACTAAGTACAATGAATGAGCTACCCCGCTATCGCTGGGAGTCTAACGACAAGAACAAACATTTTCTTTTGACTACCCTTACTTTTACGTGACGACGGAGACCACCTGCCTCCCGAAATCCTTTTCCACTCTTGGACGGCTTGACTCTGAAGATGGCAGCATTACTTTCGTACGAAACGTTAAGCCAGAGTAGCGTATTCGGTATGTTGATTACGTACCGACTATGCTGCGGGGTAGACGGTCCGGGGTTCGAATCTTGATAGGAAAAACAGATTTCTCTCTTCTCCAAAACGTCCAGACCGGCTCTGAGGCCCACCCAACCTCCTATTCAAGCGATAACGGGGTTGTTTACCGGGGGTACAGCGGTATGGGGTATGAAGTTGACCACTCACCTCGTACTAGTGTCGACGTTAGCAATGAGTGTAGCCATGCCGGTACTCCCAATGTATGCCTTCGTGACGTGGGCAAAGAAAATTTCACCTGTTTTTTACCGGACAACGGACGAAGACAAAACACACACACACACACATACGACGCTGCACTGAATGTTGAATGGATTTTGGTTTCGTCAGTAGCTGCTATGGTTTCACGGCGTTGAACACCTGTTCGTGTTGCATAAAGGAGGCAGTAGGTCGCTCCAACACCAGGATCACACGACATGGTAGGCTCTAAACACAGCAGCACTCGTACAGCATGTTACAACGCTTCTTGGAGGAGAGCACAGGGCCTACCGAGAAAGTTGAGTCAAGCGGCAAACCCTAACTGAGATTTGACCAGTTCGAATCCAGACGGAAACTCGGACTAGCCTGAGTAAGGTTATTCGTGGTTTTCTTCAGTCCCTGCAGGTAAATAGTACCTGAAATTAGATGACCACTCATTCAAAATCACTTCAAATTCTTTATTTACTGTTACCAATTCCTTCGAAGCAACAGCTCAAGTAGTCTAAATAAATGACAGAATCTTTAAATAAACAAACAACAGTCTAAATAATTTGTTCTCCAGTAGTACTAAACCAAACGCCATCAAGTAGAATCCTTCTTGATAAGCTAACAGTTGTACAGCTATTCAAGAAATTCAACACATTTTACGGAATCCAAAAATTCACCAACGAGTCATTAAGAGTCCGAAACTTGCTCCCATTCTGAACCAGATATCTCCAATTCCTCACCCTCCCACCCCGAAAACTCGAAACATACTCCTACTCGGAATAAGCAGTCATCCTAACGAGATTCTTGAAACATTTCTAATTGCTCCAAATAAACACAGAATATGTCAAAAGAAATGCTACAAGATGAAGTCCATACAAAGTAGCCTTCAGGAAAAGGGCAGTGTTCCAGTATGTGTTGTTCTCTAAGAATAACTGCACATTTCATTCCTAATGACTGTGGCTGAAGTCTACACTGTGCTTATTATGCACGACAATACGAAGGCATAAGAAGGAGCACAGGCATACCTCCACGCATACTTAACCTCAGCGCTACTTGGAGGTAAGTAGCTTCACGCCCCAGCTGCCTTCAAACAGCAAAAAGAATTTCCGGTACCAACCCAGCAGGAGGGTGGGTGAGCCCCAGAGCCAGTCTGGACGTTTTGAGAAGAGAAAATATCTTACCACCGCCTGGAATTGGCACCTTATTTTCAGGTAATGTTGCTAAAATGTAATTTATGAATAAGACATAAAGTAAAGTAAAGTTCACCCTAGAATAGGCCACGAAGGTCCAGAGGGGGAGCAAATGAATAGCTCTATTTTTTCTCCAACCTCGGCGCTAGAAGGGAGTGGGTGGTCAACGCCACGCCCCGGCCAATTTACCCCCGGGAAAGACCCGGTACGCATTGTATACGAGGCTGGATGTGCCCCAGGGCCGGTCTGGACGGGTGCGGAAAATGTCTCCCCCACCAGGGATTCGATCCCCGGACCGTCCAGTCCGTAGTGTGTCGCTATACCGACTGAGGTATACGAATAAGACGTAACGCAGGCTAACTCTAGCGAAGAAAAATGCTGGTAAATAGAGTCACCAAACGAGTGAGATGTTGAAAAATATGGTACAGCCGGACAGGCCACAGATGACAGTATAACACGGCGCATGCGCTTTACATGCTGGATGACTAAGGCTATTAACACACTCAGAATATGTAATAATTACTGCTTTTCCACGGCAACAGTGGTTACGCGAATGCGTCGCAATGTTACTTGAAACGTGCATTGTTGTCTTGTTAGAGTCGTTCACATCGGTGCACAGCGTCAGAAATTGTCATACTAAAGTAATATCTACAATCTGCTGAACGGGTTTTCATGAATTGGAAAACTGTACATAGGAATATTCAGTCACTTCCAGTCTGGGTATAATATGACACCATAACGGATACATTGCACGAAGATCTACAAGAATTTCTGCGCGCATCTCCTATGCGCATAGGTCTAATCATCCAGCCCACGCGACGATTAAGAGAGAAAGAGACTGCTGATTACGCCAATCTATCATCCCACGCGAGAAAGAAAATAAAGGCTTTATTGCGTTCATGTTGCATTGAAGGGAGACGGGTTTTATTCTTTTAATGTAGTGCTCTCTTAACATGTTACTTTACAAACACATCTTAAATAGATAAGACATATAAGGCTAATATATAGCCTTATAAAACGTACTTAATTTTCTTGTTGTGTAAGTTAATAACAGTGAAAGCGAAGCTTCATTTTGATTGTTTATTGATTCTGTATATAGTGTCAATGTTATCCGTGAGTCCTTGTCAATGTAAACGAGTAGGCAGTCACAACGAATACTGGCGTGTGAATTTAATATTTGTCTAACAAACTTTGTTATAGGGAGGGGTGGGTATTTAAATTTTAAACGTGAGTAGGCTTACTTACTTACTTACTCCATGGTGCAGAGTCCTTCTTGAGAAGCTAATTGGTTTGCAGCTAGACAAGAAATTCCCCGCATTTCATGGAACCCAAAGGTTCATTACCGCACTCACAAGCGTCCGCCACCTGTCTCTATCCTCGGCCAGCCCAATCCAGTCCATATACCCACATCCCACCTCCTGCAGATCCATCCTAATATTATCCATCCATCTACGCCTAGGTCTCCCCAGTGGTCTCCTTCCCTCCGGTATCCCCACCAAGACCCTATACACCCCCCTCTCATCACCCATACGCGCCACATGCCCAGCCCATCTCATTCTTCTCGATTTTATCACGTGCACAATATTGGGTGAGGAGTACAAATCATTTAGCTCCTCGTTATGCAATCTCCT
>Ga0123354_10017992_pt1 | contig 11077 bp, 3 predicted proteins | sample TergutLab28metaG_2_FD_97872 | JGI IMG/M metagenome (GOLD analysis project Ga0123354, IMG submission 97872) | Labiotermes labralis P4 segment gut microbial communities from Petit-Saut dam, French Guiana - Lab288 P4 | ecosystem: Host-associated > Arthropoda: Insects > Digestive system > Gut ... | reverse complement strand
GTTTTAATGTGGCTTTTAATGTGACTTTAGCAAGGCAAAGAAATACAGCTCCCTGATGATGGTCTTAGGACCGAAACATGTCGGAGCAGTTTTAGTGTTTTAATGTGTAAATTGTATATAAGTGCATAGTTGGTATAATAATTGAGTGGATACCTTCTTTTATTCAGTCGGCACTTCAGGCTCTGTAACAGCAGGTAACGCCCGTGGAAAGGTGACTGAACCGCCTAAAGACTTGGCCACCAATTCTTTCTCGAAGGCATTTATTAAGACTCATATATCATAGTTCAGCTTTCCACAGTGAACAATTCCATTTCAAGAGACTGTACATATTCTGTTTTATTTGAAGTCGTTTATTACTTTTTTTTGTGGAAAATTTTTAAAGTCTTACAATTAATTATTCAGTTCTTATGGTCTGTGTTTATTTACCAGGTTTTTTTAATCAGAGAGGAGCGGGAAGATTTAAAGCGAGAGGAAGGGTTTATCAAAATTGCATGTTTTCAGGCTTCCGCCGAGGTGTAAGTGGAAACTGCGTTCTTCTGGGATTTTACGCAGCATAGGTTTGTCGTTTGTTGCCAAAGACCGGTGTACGCTGCTTGAATTCCTAGAAAAACACAGAATTCACCTTACATGAAGCTTCCTTTCTTTCCGTAGAAATTAAGTATCATATATCCCTTTCACCTTTTCCACTGCTTTATATGAAACCTAATAGCCCTTATGCAACAACAACAACAAAAAAAATGGAATCTTTTGCTGCCGATTTTTTTCTCTGTATCCAAGCCAGAGTGCTCAAAATCTAACATTATAGAAACTGCACATGCGCAAAGAATAGGATTGTGAACGATCCCTAGTGCAGAAGGGCACTTGAGTCTTCAAGCAAAGTGACGGTTAAAAATTTCCGAAATCGTGCTATGGTTACAGCCGGCTGGATGAGCGGACTCGAATATTTTTTTAACCGAAGCTTACCACTGATCAGAACTAGTCCAAGAGCGTAGTTCACCACGCATTGTCGTAGGTTGTGTTTTAAAAACCTGCTATATAAAGATGCAGTCTAGTGAGGCCGTTAAAGTGCAACGACTGAGGATGTGCTTATTTCTTCACCCGAGCTACTAACAATAAGACCTATTCTCTATTGTGAAGTATGTAACGACCGTAACAAGAACTGTACGTTAATAATTTTTACTATTCTTTGATCCGGTTTCCTACTAAGTACCAGACTACATATTTAATGGGAGCGGGGTTTCACATTTGACATGCAGGTTAGGTTAGGTTAGGTTGGATTAGGTTAGGTTAGGTTACGTACTAGAAGAAGAAGGAAGCGGGGTTCATTCCAAGCAGAGACAAGACACTTTTCTCTCCTAAGGAAGTCCAACCTGGCTCTGAGGGTCACACCGCTTCCGAGCCGATGGGTACGGGCTCAATCGACTGGGGCTTGAAACTGACTCTCCATTTTATTATTATTATTATTATTATTATTACTAACTGCAATTGAGTTGTTACTCGGTGGCAGTAATCCTTACACTAGTACAGACAAAACGAATAAGAATAAATATATTAAACGAAAAATACAAAAACTCAGTACAAACAATACAAAACACAATAAATACAAATACACATATTACCAAAACACCCACACATTACAAAACAAGTTAAAACATCCACGATACTAGTTAAAACAACAACAGTACAAGATACACCAAAATGAAATTGCCACAATATAATCAAGTACCCTCAGTATAAATTCACCCTAATGGACATGGCACTTTTATTCCCAAGAATTTCACCGAAACTCAATTCATTTCAAAATAAAATCACTTCACATAAGTCACGTAATTTCAGTCCACATCACTACACTCCACAACACTTCGCTTATTTACAAGCAATCCCTACTTGAATTAACTTGCTTCTAACTATATTCTTAATCCTCTTTCTAAACGTTTTTAGTTTACAGGAGAAAGACGCTAGTAAGCTTGCAGGTAATTGGTTCCAGCTTTTAATGGCCCGATTTACGAAGGGATATTTATCAACACTTGTTCTTTGATTCCTGGTCCTGATTTTCCGATTATGATTTTGATGACATGGACAAGAATTCTTGGAGCCCAACCTCCACTCTTCGTGTTTGCTCATTTCATAATCTTTAATTACAAGAAATAAAACTTTGTGTCTCTTCATCTAACGCGTGATAAATTTGTCAACCGTAGCTTCACATTTTGCATTTTTTTCCTACTTGAAATTTTCACATTGAACATTAAGTGTATATCGTAAGGACTCTGCACGTATGTTGGTGCTGTATATTCAAAGATTTAAAATCTTGACTGCAATGATAAATTCATTTTTGTGCAATTAAAAAAGCTATCACTCTAAAATATTCTACATTCTACTCTTAAATTCTCTCATAGTTCCAAAGGTTTTCCGCAAATTTCATACTCCTATAGAAAGAGTTTTGTATATTTTCGTATTTAAATTTGTTGACAGAAGGTGAGAGAAATAAAGGACGTGAGCTACAATCTATAAATCACTCCGTGAATGCAGAACACCTTGAATTTGTTCGTTCGTTCTACGTATTGGTTCGTATTTGTGATTTTGTGATTTCGGTTTTGACTGCCTGTCTTTTTGAAATCTGCCACTATTTAAAAAAAACTTACTCAACCATTTCTTCATTTATTTAATCTCCCTACTAATATTGAATAAACAGTAGAAATTACGCAATCTGTCTCCTGTAATTCTTCTACTATTTTGTCACTTTTTTTTGGTTCGGATATTTTCTGAATCTCATTTTTGCCTTGCCTTTGCAATGGGCCAATAATAACTCTAAAATTCGTAGTGAGAATTTTTCACATAAATCCCTTTATTTCAATCACGCTGAACTTTCGAGGAGATCGCAAGTATATTGCTTTTTATTTCCATGGTGATATTAGCTCGTCTTGCATGATCGTACAGATGTCTAGCTTAAAGTGTCGAACCGTCTAGTAGCCTACACTTGTTTCCACAGAAGATACTGCACTAAAATATACAGGAGGAAGGGTCTGTTTTAAAGCGACCTGCCCTATTCATAGGGGGAACCGCGGTAGAACAGTGGTTAAGGTGCTGCGCTACAAACCGGAAGGTCGCTAGTTCGATTCCAGATGGTCATTGAAATTTTTCATTGTCATAATCCTTCCGATCGCACTATGGCGCTGGGGTCGAATCAGCCTCTAACGGAAATGAGTACCAGGAGTATTTCCTGGGAGTAAAAAGCGGCCGGTGCGTAAGGCTGACAACCTTACCACCATCCTGGGTCATTTGTCACGTAATCTGGGAACCTTAACTTCCTGGAACCCTCTGGCAACCTCGGGCCTGTAACGTGACTGATTTACCTTTTATCCTATTCATAGCACGGAAACGGATAAGTGCTTATGAAAACGAATATTCCTGCAAAACAGGCGGGGATGTAGCTGGAGATTACCTGTAATTGTGTTTTAAATTTATGGTGTATCTACGAGAGCCTTCGGAAATTGTTCTAAGGTTAATTTTGTGTAAATAAAGTAGGATTTTCAGCTCAGAAGTAAATTGTTTTACATTACACACACACACACACACACACACACGCCCTGTTTAATATCGCGCAAGGAAATTTGTTGAACATTTTGATGATTTGTGAGAACGCTACCAGATTGTTTTACATTAGATGAAGTGGCAGTCAGATGCGTCTTCTGGAATTTAATATCTGGCTATTACCATGACGGCCTTTTATTCTGCCGCAACGGAAATGAATTCACTCAAAGAAGAAGCTTTTCTCCATAAAGGGGAAACAGATAGTTATTTCAGTTCCAGCCAGTTTCTGTGAAAGCGATCACGTCTTTACGAAGGGTGGGCTGGTGTGTGAGGAGGATCTACGTGCTGGCATAGTTCCTTATCACGAACATTATTTATACATTTATAAGACAGAAAATTACTTAAAATATCGATGCTGGGGTCAGTCCCCCTTCATCTTTACAATAAATGTGTCACTTTACTTCGCCATTCAGGCGGAGTCTAACTGCATGATTATAAGTGGACGATATTCTGCTCGCAAGGTGCCAGTTCGGAAATTTTGAGTACACACAGTTGGAACTTAAGATGAAATTCACGAGGAACAAGGTTTTTAAAGAAAAATTGCTTAGTAACTTCAAAGTACAATTAAAATCATATATTTTTAATAATGAAACATTATGCAAATCACGTCAGTGTTGCACTTCGACATGGACGTGTATTTTAGCATGGTGTTGAAAACTACTTCAATAATTGGCCTCTAGGATTACCTTTAAGTAGGCGCCACACTTGGATTTGACTTAACTAGTGTAGATTGTGTGCACTCGTCTAATACAACGCTATTTATTGGTAGAATAAAAAGTATTTTCTACATAAGATACAACTACATGTTTCGGCGCTTGATAATGGCCATCTTCAGGTCGTACATGGAATATTTATTAAGCAGTTATACAAAACATACATGGGCTGTTTATATGGTGTAAGGAGGGGGTAAAGTGGACACGAGATCTCGTATCTGTCAGAAAGGTTGGGCGGTGTGGGTTACATTATCAAGCGCCGAAATATGTAGTTGTATTTTATGTAGAAAATACTTTATATTCTACCAATAAATATCTAAGTATAGTACACACACTCTACATTAGTTATTTCACAGAACACAACGGGGATGACGAACCTCATGATTGGATTTGATCTTTTGCTCTGAATGACTAATTAGAAAATTTCTTATCTGCGAAGGTAATTTTATAACCAGCTCACTAAATCAAGTATAGTAGAAGCGTGTCAACACCGATAATATCAAAGCCCACCGACGAGAAGGATTTTGAGCCAGTTCCCTCTACTTTCCACTCTCTGTCTTCATTTCCACAAAAGTTTCTCTTCGTGTTGTCATTTTACCATTTTCTGCAAGACCTTCTAAGAGACCGGTGTGGATGGAGTTTCACAACATAAATCCTCTATACATTTCTTTGTTCTAATCGCTGTTATAATTTCGACCCATAAATCCCCTTTTATTTGTGTGCCCTAAAATTCGCTTTTTAAGTGCAGAAGTTTCGATGCAATATCTCTAGTTTCTTTTGAATGTAATACATTATTATTATTATTATTATTATTACTATTTATCTTACTTTATATATTGAATCAAAACATCTTTAACGTAAACTATGGGAATCGTAAAGGCCATGCCCTTTATTGATGATTGAGAACGACATATGTTTATCAAATGCATCTTATGTCTACTTACATTTTTATCATATTTTCTTTGACATGTTTAGAACCTATAGGATCATCGTCAAGGACTTCGTATTTAACAACTGTTAGGCCTTACAATATATAATTATATACCGTGGGACAACTGATATTTTCTTTAGGTAACTCAAACTTTTATGTTAATTTCAAAATATCTTAAATGTGTGTGTACAAGCAAAAAGTAAACTAATCCATGCACAGGTCTGGACAGGCCTTGAGGGTTCCAGGAGTTTGAGTCTCCCAGATTTCAAGACGGACACACATGAATGTGATAAAATTGTCAACCCTAAGCACAGGCCACCTTTAGGCCCCAGAAAATATTCCTGACATTCATTTCTGTTAGAGACTGAGTCGACCTTACGGCCATAGTGCGGCCGGAAGGATTATGTCAATGAAAAATATTAATGACACCACCGGCAATCAAAACCACGACCTTTCGACATGTGGCGCAGTGCCTAAATGTGTGTGCGTGTAAAGAAGAGTTCCCCGTTAAACCTTTGTCAGTTATTGAATATCTTAGAGTATGCATATATATAATTCAGTATAGTGGCATACGATGGTACTAGCTTGGCATGTTGTGATCACTCAGTGCCTTACTTAAGTAAGAACAGACTAATACCACCCTCTCATTAAAATATACTCAAGTAAAATAGTGTAATAACACTGAATATTGTGTTTAGTATTTCAATAAGTGATGGATAGTGTTTGCTTAATATTTTCCAAAATGCATGCATTCAGTTATAACTGTCCAGATGTGTTGTGGAGAAATCTACATTTTTTAGTTAATATTTATAGAAAGTGAAACAGTGGTTTGTTGTACTTTAATGGTCAGTTCAGTAACAAAAGTTCGGGGTATATTTCTTGGTATTATCGCTACATATTAGGCAAGTCTAGCGTTTGGGTTTTATCCGTACGTGCGACTGAGATTTTAATGATTTTATTCATTTCTTTAAATAAAACACTCTTATGAGGAGATGTTTTTAAATCGCTCTTCAGTTCGTAAATCAGGAACATCCCAGGATTGATTGCGTAAAGTGCGCAGCTGAAAACCCATCATTAAATAGTCAAAGATTTACTTTGTCTTCAAGTCCATTGTCGCGAACCAGAGTTGGTACTCTGTGAACACGTTGCATCTCCAAGTACGTTAGCATTATTGCCGAAATGTTGCTTCTGGGACACTTCGCAATTTGTTTAGTAGCGTTGCTAACAAGTTTGGGAGGCTTATAGTTGGGGGCATGATGTTTTTTGAGGGACTTGCTAACGACTGACACCTTTAATGCGGACTATGTTGTACAGTTTCTTCACCCGCTTTATTTTACCGCAAGAATATACCAAAGTGTACGAAAATCTTCATGTTTGCATCGTGCATCAATGATAATTAAACACTTTATTATCCAACTAATGCACAATTTATAATACGTAGATAAAATTAAAATTGTAAAATATTTAAAAGTGCTCCAACATGTTTCGGATCACAGAGGATCCATCATCAGGGAGCCTTGTACAGTGCTTGGCTAAAAATTACAAGAATGGTTCTATCGTATCCGTTGACATGGACAAGGTCGGAGTAACCCAATGTGTGTGTGTGTGCGTGTGTGTAGTTCACTGTATACGAAGGCACTCCATATACAGTGAACTATACACACGCACAACGGGTCAGAATATGCTGCCATAACACCGGCCTTGTCCATGTCAACGGATACGATAGAAACATTCTTGTAATTTTTAGCCAAGCACTGTACAAGGCTCCCTGATGATTGATCCTCTGTGATACGAAACATGTTGGAACACTTTTTAAATATTTTATAATTTTAATTGTATCTACATATTGTATATTGTGCATTTGTTGGATAATAAAGTGTTTAAAGTGTACGAAAATTTTAATAGCGTCTAACGTTATTCCCAAATTAATAATTAAAATTTATCTTATAAGTATAGTTATGTTTTCTGATAATTATTTACGAACACACACTGTCGGGAAAATAATGAATATTAGCAGGCCTAATGATGTGTGCATTCAGACAGACTAATTATTCAGTTTTCTCGAACTTGAGTCATGTTAATATGAATCATTCTGTAGGTCTTGAGGGAGTGTGGATTTAGTGGTTTTGTGGTTCATATCGCGTTGCCATCAGTAACTCAATTACGGAGCGTCGAAAAGTAAGATTAATGAAAGAGGAACCGGAAGAAAGTTGAAGAGCAATATTGAACACTCGCGGTTCTCTACCAGCATATTATTGGAGGGACTGAGGAACCCACTGAAACCTGTCTTGATAGCCGTTGATGTGACCGTTGTCAAAACATGCATTTCCCATGCACAATGCTAGAGTCTGACCGCTAAACAACTCCATTTGTTCAGTGTGCATGATAGCAACAAAGAAATTTTTCAATTTTCTTACGAAACTGAACATTAAGATGTAGTTTTAAATATTTATGTGAATAATCTCTTTCTTTTCTTCACATTATTTTACTTGGACTTCTTCTGTAATTGTGTGTGAAAACCTTAGGATATTTAAAACGTTTGGCGCCATCTGTGAAGGTTAAAACTGCTCCTTCTCCATTAAGCACGTTGTTATTAGCATGTATGGAGGGTGGAATGGAGTGCATAGAAAAACGTGGTTGCGAATTTTCTAAAGAGAAAACCGCTTGGGAAACTTTGTTTATCTAGATAAGAGGAAAATATTACGTTGGATCGTAGAAACGGAAGATTGGAGGAGGGAATTGGATTTAGCTGGTTCAGGATATGGCCTATAGAAACAATTTTCTTGATACAATATGTTCCATAAAAAGGCAATCTTAATTACATAACATTCAAATTCTGACGGAGAATCCTCCTCCGCGTGTTTCTTGAGGCAGTCTAGCAGATTATGAAATTTCCATGTAAGGAATTTGGAGTAATTTGTTTCAAAGAATTCATGCAAAAATATGTTTAAATAAATCGAAATCTGTTTTAAAGTCATAAAAGAGACTTAATATTTTGTGTCGTTTAGTTGTGCACTGTTATAACCGAGGAGTATAATATTGTGTCTGGGAAATGGGAATTAATTGTTACTACAGAATATCTGACGTTATAGACGAGGTGTCGCTGAAACTGATGTCGTTATAACCCGGTTCGAGTGTTTTTAGTTCTTTGGTTGGTGACTGAATTCATCTTACGGGGATTTGGAGTAATGTTAGTAGCACAAAATTGCTGAATTATTTGCCTGAACTCTCGTTTAGTTTGTTCGTTGTCTCTTTAGTTTCAGAATTCATTTTAAATATTTACAGTTTAGAATAACCCCATTCAGTAAATTCTATAAAGTTAACTATTAAGTTACAGATAAGAAGGATGGATCGAAATAAAGCTTTAAGGAGGATCGGGGAGAGGTAAGTTGTAACTGAAACTTTTTGTGCTAAATATTGGGGGCGCGGATCCAGAAGAGGGAGTTGGAGGTTATCGTGACAGATATGCCCATTAGTGAAGTGGAAATCGGTGTGGCCCTGGTCGTCCAACTGGAAATGTCAATTTTCACTTACTAAAACTGCCTGCAATATTGGAGAGAGTTTGGGGAGTTCCCATATTCCATTTCGCAGCGTTTTGCCAAAACGACGTCAAAAATTCGAGACTCGAAATCTTCAACGTAACGCATGTAAGGAGTGCTTCTTTTTCATCCATATATTTCTCGTCGACTACTTTCATTAATAGTCAACAGCTGATGATGAATTAAGCTTTGAACATTTCGGTGCATCATAATAAATGCAGTCACAAATCAACATACAAAAATATGTATTTTCAATGTGTATATATATATATTTTTTAATTTTGTTGACCGTGCATCTCGCTATATCTATGTAATAAAAACTAACTTGATGCAGTATTTATCCTCAGTTGACTGTCTGTTGGCCGGGTTTGTCAACAGACAGTCAACTAAAAAAAAACAACACGTACAAATTGTTGTATATATACAGTACAGTTTTGTTGACCTGCGTCTCGATATATCTATGTATTAAAAACCAAACTGATGCAGTATTTATACTCAGTTGACTGTCTGTTGGCCGGCCGGCCAACAGACAGTCAACTAAAAAGCACACCGCGTACCGGTTGTTGTATGTACACAGTATACCTCCTGATGATGGGCTACGAATATGCCCGAAACATGTAGAAGTTGATTGATGAAATAAACTGAGGATAAACAGTGCATCAAGTTGGTTTTTATTACACAGACAATGTGTATATACTTTTCAAGTGACAAAATATTCCGGTTTATTATGTATTCAAGACTTTGATGACATACAGTCTTGCTCATAATTTAGAGTAGCTAATCGTCGCAGTTGAATGATTCCAGACTTTACGGCTTCGGTGAGTGGCTCGCATGTCGACTATATTCATTAAAGGGCTCCATTTAGGTACTCAATTACTCCAAGCAAACGCCATTGTAGTAGGTCAGTATGTAACAATTCCTTCCTTCAATATCCTAATTCATTTGGCGCTATAGTGCTGTCTTCCCCAGTCTATCTGTACATTGGAAGGTCTTGTTATTGAATCTCATATCAAATACTGACAGTGGGTAAATATTGTTTAAGCACAGTTACTGAATTTTTAATTCAACAAGAATCACACTAAAATTATAAACAGCCTGCTAGATGCAACAACAATAATTTATTAATAAAATCATTATTGTTGCACCCAGTTGGCTGTTTATATTATCATATCAGTGATGCACGGTCACACAGACATCAAATTCACACTGAAATTATCGCTGTGAATGGAATACTATTTATATGTTCTTGGAAGAGACTGGATATATTTCTTAGGCCCTTTCCAAGCGATGCTGCAATTGTCCCGTGGCAGTATATCTCTTTGCATTGAATGCAGCAAATATTTAGTATCTGTTATTGCTTCTGCTTCAGTGTTTACTTCTTAGGTTTTGAAACTTTATTAGTGACAAAATTATTGTCGTCTGCAGATTGTTTAAGGGGCGCTATTGGGCAATAATATATAATCTGGGCCCATGTTAAATGCAATATAAGACTCTGAAAATAACTTCTTCTTCTTCTTCTTCTTCTTCTTCTTCCTCAGCTCTACAACTCTTTGTGAGTTTTGGCTTGCTCAATTATTCCTCTCCACGATTTCCTTTCCTGTGCCTTCTGTTTCCAATTATTTACTCCCATCTTCCTCAAATCGTCTCTCACGTCATCATCCCATCTTAATCTTGGCCTTCCTTCTCTTAAAATAACGTAACATTTAATTGACTGCGTTTAAATACATATTCTATGTCATGGCAAATGTGACGCAAACAGAATGTGTTGCGTCGTAATTGATATCAGGAGAGAACCTGACGTCTAAATATGGCGGAACACACGACATTAAATATGGTCATAGTCACGTACAGGGGGTAGAGATAAAATTGTGACGTCAAAAAGCGCCTATCATGTAACGTTATGGGACTAGAAGGTAACTCAAATTAGGGAATACTAATGTAAAAATGTTAGACTAATACAGGATGAGCATAGAGTCTTTCTCTGATTACAGACATTTATTAACAAGAAAACTACGTGGAATACAAACATTTTTTTTACTATTACTTATGTCAATTTCTAAAATTTTATGTCATGTTTTCATTGTAACATTTGTAGCATTTGGTTTCTGGATACAACATTTCCAAACAGGTGGATTGGGAGAGATGGTCCGACACCCACCACGATTGCCAGATATCACCCCCTTGACTTCTTTTTATGGGGGTATGTTAAGGACAAAGTGTTTTCGACACCAGTTCCAGATATTACAAATTTGAAGGCAAGAAAAACAGACGCTTTTGCTACAGTAACTGAAGACATGTTGGAG
>Ga0123354_10017991_pt1 | contig 11077 bp, 8 predicted proteins | sample TergutLab28metaG_2_FD_97872 | JGI IMG/M metagenome (GOLD analysis project Ga0123354, IMG submission 97872) | Labiotermes labralis P4 segment gut microbial communities from Petit-Saut dam, French Guiana - Lab288 P4 | ecosystem: Host-associated > Arthropoda: Insects > Digestive system > Gut ... | reverse complement strand
TTCGATCTTGTCAGGTCATCATCAGGGAGCTTAGTTCCTTGCTAAAGTTATATTATAGTATTCACAATTCAATTGGTATTTGCAAACGAGGTGTTCTGGCAGCATATCATGTTGTGTAGGAATGTGTTCTGGAGCAGTGCGTCTTATAAGACGCACACCTAGCCACTGCTCCACAACACATTCCTACACAACATGATATGCTGCCAGAACACCTCGTTTGCAAATACCAATTGAATTGTGAATACTATAATATAACTTTAGCAAGGAACTAAGCTCCCTGATGATGATCTGACAAGATCAAAACATGTCGGAGTGTTTTAAAGTGTTTTATGTGAAATTATACGTGCATCGTTGGTTGATAAATTGAAGTGATTCTAAATTTGATTTTATTTTGCCAGTGTTACTCAACATATTGTGTGTTGGGGAGAGAAAAATGCTTCCTTCCCTACAGCACATTTTGAAGAATAAAAACACCTTCAATTTTAACACATTTAAATGCCATCCGTTCATTTTAATTTATATCCACTGAATTCTTAGTCTGAAAAAAGTTGAAAACACAAAAACCCCCATCCCTTCATTTTGATTTATATCTACTGTCTTAGTCCGAAAAATACTTAAAAACGAGAAGAAAAATTAAACTGCATATTTGATACAAACTATTGCTACCTCTTTTCCTTAAATGAAGGTTTAACCTACAATACATAAATCTATGTACCTCTTAGGTGTTATGTATGTGCAGACATGTGCATGTAACAAGGAATGCTTTTTGGTGCAGAACATGCTATCACATCTTTAACCCCCAGAATCCCCTGTGAGAATTAAATGAAATGGGAAATTTTTTTGACAAATATTTTCAGATATATGAGCCATGGGAGAGCCTTGGCAAGAAAATGATAAGGTAAAGTCCTCCATGGGCTTAATTCCGCACTAAACCTTGAAGATGTACTGGGAAGTGGGAGTTCAGTTCCACGTATTCTCTTTCTCAGCACTAGATGGAGGAGGGATTTTTGTTACGAACTGATGAAGATATTTCGGTCTAAAAGCTAGTTAGTAGTAGGAGGCTGGAGAAAACTGCCTAACGGGGAGTTTTATGATTTTTACTCAACAAATATTTGTTATGTAGTTAATCAAATCAAGCACGAAGAAATGGGTGGAGCTTATGGCACATAGGGGAAGAACAGCAATTTATACAGTTTTTAACAGGAAGATATGAAGATAAGAGACCACTGTAAGACCTAGGCGCAAATCGATGTTACTTTTATAGTAGATCCTAAACTCGTATGATGGGAGGACGTGGACTGGTTTCATCTTGCTTAGAATAGGAAAGATTAGCAGTATCTTTCAGACATGGTAATAAACCTTAGGTTTCTATACAATGCAGGGATTTTTTTTTAAATAGCGAGGAATTATTTTCGCAAAAATTTCTTTACTCCGTGGAATTAGCTGGCAAACCCAGTGGTCTTATTTACTGCAAAGAAGCGGTCTTCTTTTTAGGTTCATCCTGTTTGTGTACAAAGAACAAATAATTTAATAGCAAGATATTACACTACTGAATATGGATATCATATGCAAACTGCATAAACAGAATCCCATTTTATTAGACAACTGTTTATCGTTTTCTACTGCTACTCCACTGTGTATGTGAGTGGTAAACTGAGTGGGTTATACTAATACCGTAATATAGCCAACAGGAAGTTGCAACTGATAGTTGACAAATAAATGAATGACCCTATAGCATAAAACAAAATAAACTTATGTAATGCCTAAAGTATGATGCAAAATGTAACCAATATCTAACTGGGAGTACCTACATCATGGCAATTTATTATTAAAAAATACTGTAAATTTGGAAGGAACAAATTACAACATCTTGGTCCTCTACTTATTCTTACAAACCTGAAGCTTTTTAACATATATATCTGGGAGGGAATCTGTTTCCTAGGATCCTCTCTAAAGACTCTAGGATGACATGAAAATATTTCCTTTTCCACATCATTTATTGAAATTTGAAATATATGTCACATAATAACGAACAATCATAAAAAACTGGAGTTCCAATAGCAATTTTGTGCAATAACAGCTTCGCGGGTGGTCGCATGCATCAATCTAGGGAGGGGTGTGCTAAAACCAGTCTGCACCAGGATGGCTCAATTGGTTCCTAAAAATTCGAAACGTGAAGAAAAGTACTCTGGGGGCAAGCCTGTCCTGACTGGATACAAAGCAAGTGCACACACAAAAGCACATACACACAGCAGCAGCAACAACAACAACAACAACAGAAAAAACAAACGCCTTTGTACTAATCTGGAAAAGTAGGTTCATAGAAGGTTGGTAATTGACAATTTAACGTGTGAATAGGTAGAGCACATATACCGATACATACTTCTCTTATTTCACGGTGATATGGTTGAATGCCCAAAAAGTCTTAAATTAGAACAATATTTTGATAAGACATGATTCTTTGCAAATTAATCGCCCTAAAGTGATACTGTATATAACAGGCAGAATCAGTTCGTCCACTGAACCACATTTTCCAGCCCACAAACCTAAATAAATAAAGTCATTTAAATGCTTATTTGTTATAATTAAATTTTTCGTAATAATACATTTCAAAGGTCTATACTTCTTGTGGTTAGTAAACAGCTTAAAATAGACCTCAGCTCTTACAAAAATTGTAAATAAAAGATCGTTCCAACAAATAAAGTGGGACTAATACAGAAAACAGACTTAATTGCATTGTTTACAATAAAGAGCAGAAAGTGTAATTTACGTTTAATTCCTCCAATAAGGTTTTACAAGTAACCCTTTGCAGACCTTTCTTAAAATAAGCACCCTTCGCAATACACAATCACTGTCTAAGACACTCAACAAAGAAAATGATGCATGACAATGAGAATAAAATTATGGACAGTGCAGTGAAAATAGTTGTCACCTTTGCATGCATGGTAATTAAAAAAAGGACAGAAATGGATGCATTTAATATAATATCACAGAAACGAACTAAGAGATGGTGAAGTACCCTGATTATGAAAGAAGAATGTTCTGATAAAAGGCAAAGTAACAGGTGCTTATTTTAACAAAGACATGCAACATCACAAGAGGGTTCAACATTCATTCGTATTAAAACCACAAACTTACCTCTGTAGAGATTAAAGGAAAATGCAAAGATGAAGAACAGACAACGATTATGTGGATATGAAAGGCAAAGTTGAAACTGTGGTGCTATATGTCGGCCAATGAAAAGAGAGAGACTTCAAATCTATCTTTGTGCGGAATATCCTGGTGTGTTAGGTACACTGGTAAATGAAGACGGCAGTCAAAATGGCTTATATGTATTAGTTGTATTGGTATCGTTAGCTACATATTTCGGCTCACTAAATGAACCGTTGCGGACCGGGTAGCTCAGTCGGTATAGCGATTGATTACGGGCTGAACGGTCCGGGATCGAATCCTGGTGGCGACGAGATTTTCCGCCCGTCCAGACCGGCCCTGGGACCCACCCAGACTCCTGTACAATGGATACCGGGTCTTTCCCGGGGGGCGGGGTAAAGTGCGGCAGGGGCGTGCTGCTGACCACTCACCCCCTTCTAATGCCTTGGTCATAGAAGAGTAGAGCTATACCTCTACCCACCCTCTGGGCCACACCGGGCCTATAACGGGATCACTTTACCTTTTAAATGAACCATTAGCAAGTCGGTTACATTATATTTTGTAAAGTATCAAGGTCCCGTTCCTTTCTCCCGTTGTTATTACACAAAAAACTGCTGTGTACAAGTACTGGCCTTCTACACGTGCTACCTGTGATATGATAAACAGATAAAAATGGCAAAATAATAATAGTTGAATTATTATATAGCGATGAGTCGAAATAAAGAATATCCATTAAAGATTAACATACTAATGCTTTTCCAGATTCAATGAACGTGAACAAAAAAAAGGTATGATCTTTTAGAACACCCGAGACTCATTCAAAAAAAAAAACCAAGCCTCCGTGGATTAGTTGTATGTTATACAGTGTGTCCCACTCGCCACCGAACCCGTCATTTCTTTAATAATTCTAACACTGATTAAGATAATGCAACGAAATTTGAACAGGAGTACGTCCGTTGTATGAGAAATGAAGAGGAATGTGTCTGTGTAGTCCGCTTCAAATTTCGTTGCAATATCCTCATTAGTGGTAAAATTATTAAAGAAATGCCGGGTTCGGTAGCGAGTGGGACACACTGTATATTTATAATCTTAGTTCGGCTCTCTTCTAAATAATAATTCAACGATTGAATATCGCGATGTTTTAATCTCTCTTATCATATCAGTTACAAAATGTGGAATTGCGGTACTTAAGCAAAATATTTTTACGCAGTAACGGCGACAGAAAGATGGCGGCGGCGATGTTCATCAATTTAATTTCAGTGGTCTGTATGACAATTATTAATCAGGCCTGATGACAGATTCCTTGACCGAGCTAAAACATGTGGGCCTAACTGTTGGTATTAATAAAACTGTACCACTTACGAATTTGATGTTTGTCGGACCGTGCATCATTGTGATAACTGAAGAATAAAAATCAACTAGATATCACTTATTATTTTATTGTACTTCTTATAGGCTCAACATGTTTCGGGCACTATTACGCCCATCATCAGGAGCTCACGACTATAGTGTTGATTACCACATTGGTCGTTTTTACATTAACGCTATCCCTTCCATCTTTACCGAACGAAACGACCAATGTGGTAATCAACATCATAGTCGCGAGCTCCTGATGATGGGCTTAGTAGTGCCCGAAACATGTTGAGCCTATAAGAAGTACAATAAAATAATAAGTGGCTTCTAGTTGGTTTTTATTCTTCAGTGTACCACTTACGTTCTGCTACCGTAATCTTCATTTACATCTTCAGATCACAGGTAAATTTGCGCAAAAAAACTGTAGGAAAGTTACAATATGAAAATTTCTAATCATTCTCTATAGGTCTGCGCTCTTCAGGGACGTTGCGCGGCGTAGGTTGGTAACTGGTTAGCGATGTTTCAGGACAACGTAGCGGTCCTTCTGAAGATGGAACCGAAACATCGTCCTGAAACGTTCTAGCCACTTACATACCTTCGCATAACAGACAAATGAAGGCCTTCTACATCGCGGCTAAACCTCAAACTTTGTTACTGTACAAGTTTTTTTACTCATTGGCTGATACCTTCCACCACAGTTACATTGAATTTACTGACTGAGATATATCTTATAAACACACGACGTTGTGGGGGTTCGTAATACATGTGTCTCCAGTCAAAATAGAACCAGAGGCCCTTCAAATACTATACTTGAGTGGTAATTATCTCACTGCCCTTGTTCGACATCATCAAGTCTCCAGCATAAAGAAAACCAGTTATGCAGACTTGGGAGAAGAATCAGTTCACAGATCGTCACGTTAAAATATACATAATTCACACAATGGGCATCGTCTAACAATGCATTTTAACAAAGAAATTTTATAATGCTAACATCTGAAATTGTATGGAAAGCTATTTCTGATACTTCATGTTCGTAATATTGTAGTATTGGTTTCAAAACAAATTAAGTTCTGACTGGAAACATACATAAAGAGTGAAAATAAATTCGCATATAAGCACTCCATATGACACCTCTTTAAAAGTTAGTCGAAAAAGTTATACAACATGTCTTGAGACGTTCAGTTTTCGAAATACATGGCACCATCTTATGGGGTTATATTGTCACACTTCAGATGCAAAGAAACAAATCTCTTTCGATGCTGCTTGTATATAACTATTAATTTCGATTAAAGATGAGCTTTTAATGTCAAAATTCCAGATCCCTTCCTTAAAAGCACAAGTGAAGATTTTATTAATAATACTAGAATGTGAGAATTAATTTTCAAGTTCAGAATCTGTCAAATATTACCGTACTAATGATCAAGATTCCATTAACACACTTAACCAAAAGGAATATTGCATAACGCTTAACTGCTTATAAGTAAGTACTGTCTTTCAACTGCATTCAAAACTGATTATAAATAACAAGTTTTTCTCCACTAAAGAATTAAGTACATGGAAATAACACTTGTAAGGTCTGAAGTGTCTCAAAACATGGCATTACATTTATTTTGCATTTTAACAAACAGACGTCAATCAATCAGACAGATGATTGGATGACTATAACTTCCTTCCAGAAAAAAAAAACACATAATTCAGACTAATCTAATGCAAACTAAAACATAATTCTACTTTCATTACAAGGCAAGCAGTCATGTAATACATTTCAGCCATTACAAAGATGTAATATTGCACCACAGTGCAAATTGCAGTGTCTGTCTACAATTACGTATGATTACTCATAATGTGCAGTAGACAGTTTGGTTCATTATGTATTGTAGCATAAAATACACTCATGATGTACTTGTTATTTTTATACCACTTGAAGCACTATTCTTAGTAAATTCACAACTTGATTTATTGTCTTTTACACCATTAAGATCAAAAATATTTTTGAAGGAGAATCTTTCTCAGTTTTACCAATTACAAACATTATTAATGTCAGCAGAATTATTCACAAAAGGAAGGAGGCTTCAAATGCTCAGACGTGACAGGTTTTAAAATTTATTTTTAATTATTATAAAGGAAAATGGTGATAATAAACCCTATTTTGGGGAATATTTATGTAAACTTGGGAATGACGACTGGAATTTTCCGTGACCCAGCAAATTAATGTAACCAACTGTGAAACAAGAATGCACAGTGGGACTTCCTGTAAAGAGGCAATATACAATTGGATTTTCTGTAAGCTGGTAGTATACAGAGGGACTTCTTGTAAACAGGCAGTATACAATCTTCATAGTTGCACCGTGCATGTTGATAGAATTAAGTCCTTTATTTGTCCAACTAATGCACACAAATTATTATAAAATTGTTAAACAGTTAAAATCATTTAAAATTATAATATTTGCTCCAACATGTTTCGGTTTACATAAACCATCATCAGGGAGCTCTCAGCCTGTGCAACTATTATAATTTTAAATAATTTTAACTGTTTAACAATTTTATAGTAATTTGTGTGCATTATTTGGACAAATAAAGGACTTAAGGGAAATATACAATTGGACTTCCTGTAAGCTGGCAATATGCAGCAGGACTTCTTGTAAACCAGCAGTATGCTACACAATGGGACTTTCTGTTAACTAGCAGTACACATGGGATAATGTGTGAACTAGCAGCATACAGTGGACAGTTTGTGAACTAGCAACACACAATGGGATATTCCATGAACTAGCAACACACAATGGGATATTCCATGAACTAGCAACACACAGTGGAATACAAGCCATGCTACTATCAGAATAGACATGAAACTTAAGAACATATGGGTGCTTATTTTAATATAGAAGCTATATAGGAAGTTGGAAATAGCTTAAGAACACCATTATTTAATTCCTTATAAAGTGAACATACTCTATCGATTACCATTTTGAAATTATGATTTCGACAAGCAGCAATATGGACGGTATGACAAATAAACAGGATTATGTATATTAATTTTATTGCACAAAAATAATTATCATAAAAATTTTTAAAATTTAAGTTAAAATGTTACTTATGGAATAAAAGCTAAGGAGGGAACAGTTCTTAGTGCTGATACAACTAGAGCTAGAAGATGAAGTTGTCCCTTGTCAGCCCTATTCTTTCTTAACTTCAGCACTAAATGGAGGCGAGTAGTCAGCTACACAACCTGGCCGCTTAACCTCCGTGGAAAGAACAGCCAGTACCTACTGAACAGAAGTTGGGGTGGGCTCCACAGCAGGTCTGGTCTTTTCCAGAGAAGAGAAAATATCTTGCCCCTGCCAGAATAGAACCCTGGGTCATCCTGCTCACAGCCTAGTCACATTATGACTACATTTTATTAATGAATAAAATACAATAAATTACATAAATGTTAACACAATAATTCAGCTGTTATGACATCTGGATTTCAAAAAACGTTTTCCATTTTTGATCAGAGAAATTACTATATGTACCATTAATTTTTTGTTTTAACAGACAAGAATTACGTTTGCAAAATTAAGTATGCTGTATAAAATACACAAAAGCCATTCTATGTAAATAGAAGAATCCTGAAAAAAGTTGTCATTTATGGACAATTTGTGTAGCATTCATGTACTATAAGCACAAACTGTTATTCTTTCTGCTATGGGTGAAATATGTGTAATATTTTTAACAAAATATTACACAGCTGGAGGTTTTCACAACATTGCTGGTAAAGACTACAGTGTTTTGGCCCAAAATAAATGGGATTTTCAGTTTAATTTACTCAATTTAAACTGCGAAATGTCGTTTTAATAATATCGGTTTATTACGCCACTTGAAACATAAAGTCAGTGTCTCTCTCCCTACTCACAAGGGACAAACCACAAAATCCTATTCACATCTTGTTTCTTTGTAAAGCGTGCTGAATGCTTATTTCTTCTTAACACTAACACTGTAATTCCAACTTCCCATATAAGAGCAGAATTTGCAGGACATACGCAGTGGGTTGGAACTTCAGCAGTCCACTGTGTATGCATTAACACACTGCTTAGCTACTGGAGACAGGTTTTTGGCGCCTGTGATCTTGAATATGTGTGACACTAAATTGCGCTCTTAACATGTGAAGCTACAGACTGTTGTCATAAAAAATGGAAAGACTTTCAAACTGAAACAGCTATACTTACTGTAATTATTGTTGTTGTCATCATAATCACCACAATCACCATCATTTTTGTCGTCATTGTCATCATTGTTTCAGTCCTAATTTTAACGATGATAACAGAATAAACGTAGTAGTAGTAGTAGTAGTAGTAGTAGTAGTAGTAATAATAATAATAATAAGTGGTAGCCGTTGTAGAGGTAGTGGTAGAGGTAGTAATGTGTTCTTTTACTTTACAAGGAAAGGCAAAGGCCTAGCACATGAATGGCAGGATACTTGAATTATAACAAAAGTGTTTGCTTTAATTTTTGTATCTGATCTAATACCATAATGTTTATTAGCAAGATTTTCTATATTTCTGTATTACAGGAAACAGTTTTCCACGAAAATTAAAGTTGTAATTTGAGAGACTAAAATTTCTGATTGTTGCAATGACTGTCATCATATTTTTAAACACAGGGAAGTATATGCAACACAAGAATCTCTTCCTGGTTAATATTCATGATAAGGCTGTGTAGAGTTACAAATATTGTCATAACAATTTATGTGGCCCATATCTCTGCATTAAAGAATATTTATTACAGTGTAACAAACCAACAAATGCACATCGATAAAATATGTTTTCTTATATGTTACTATTCACTGACATGTTTGGGTCACTAAGCGAGTCATACAAGAATGCAAGCAACATACGAACAATTGCACAAAATGTATAACTGAGACTAATCTTAAGCGATCTCCACTACAGTACACACTTTTACTGAATTAACAGGACATGTATCAACTACATTCAAACATAAAGTAGCATATTAAACACTTTATTATCCAACTAATGCACAATTAAAATTATAAAATATTTAAAAGTGCTCCAACATGTTTCGGATCACAGAGGATCCATCATCAAGGAGCCTTGTACAGTGCCTGGCTAAAAATTACAAGAATGGCTCTATTGTGTCCATTGACATGGACAAGGTCGGTGATATGACAGCATATTCTAACTGTAATTAAATGAGGACAGTCTGTTTTAGAGACAAATTAGCAGCCAAAATAACATGAAATGGAAAGAAAATGGATATAATAAAGTATAACATAAAGTATAACATAGGACTTACTTAAATCAAAAGTTGGACACCCTGAATCAAAAACTCAATAAAAACTAGACACTCTGACCAAACAAAACACAATGGAGTAAGTCCTATGTTATATTTCGACATTTCATGACCATAAGGAGTGCTTAAAATATGTACTCTAACATCAGGTGGTTTTCAGGATATGTTTTGTGCAATTGTTTGTATATTTTTTGTATTCTTGTATGACACCCTAATGTTGGTCGCAGAAGCAACCTAAACACATGGGTGAATAGAAATACATGATACAACATATTTTGTCAATACGCATTTGCTGGTTTGTTACATAATATAAAACTGCCATAACACATTCTAAATATATGTTTTTAAAATTCTTGTAGAATAGAAAACAATTACCATATTAATGCCAGTTTTGCAAGTAAGACATCAAACTGGAAAAGACGTCTGTCAAAACCTTGTAGTTACATTTCATTTGCATTAAGTTACTAAAGTCATATTTGATGCATTCCATTGTGATATTTAAATTAATGCATAATTTACTGTAGTAAATGTGACCCAGCAACATTTGCATATTTTTTACCCCTGATGTTTTCTAGCTACAAGATTCAGCTTACTACACCATCATCAGGCTAGTAAATACATTTTAGTATGGATGTAATTAACTTACACTGCCAATTGTCTTGTAAAAAAACACGGCTTTTTAAGGTTTGTATCATTCTTAAACTGCTTAAAATGGAATGAAATATATGAAATGACTGAATTAAAAAATGCACCAGGGAAATAGCACAAATAAAATTAAATAAGCATACGGAGAAAAAGGATAGTCTAATGCAATGGCGTACCGGGGGTTTCAACCCACCCCCCACCCCCCAACCCCGAAATTCCGAAGGTCCTCTAAAATCGTGCCAAACTCAACCCGATTGTGAAAACTGTTAAAAATTGTTGAATTTAGGACGCCGACACCCCAAGATGTTCGGAAAAAAGGCAGTAAAATTCTAAAACTACCGCCGGTTCGCAATTGTTTTACATAAGCAATGACAAATAAATTGTTTGTCATCATAAATAGTCCTAAAGTACCAAAAACTAAGAAAATTTTATTATATGAAATGAAATTTCTTGTACCAAATTACAGCTGCCTCTAGAACCCCTGACTAAGGGGCTACCGCCCCCAGATCCCCTTTCTCTCTGTCCTCTGTCCTCAACTGAATTTGTTGAACCCCCCCCCCCCCCACCAAAATCCCCGGGTCCATCCCTCAATTAAGCTAACCTAAGCTAAAAGCCGAACCACCAAACATAACTGGTT
>Ga0123354_10017990_pt1 | contig 11077 bp, 6 predicted proteins | sample TergutLab28metaG_2_FD_97872 | JGI IMG/M metagenome (GOLD analysis project Ga0123354, IMG submission 97872) | Labiotermes labralis P4 segment gut microbial communities from Petit-Saut dam, French Guiana - Lab288 P4 | ecosystem: Host-associated > Arthropoda: Insects > Digestive system > Gut ... | reverse complement strand
CGGGCGGGGATCCGCATTGGGCAGACAGCTTGGAGCGGCTGGCCTTCAATGCCCTGCCCGCCGCGATAAGCACGGATATGTGGTCACACCAGTACGATCAGATGGTCAATCAGGTACGCTGTCAAGCGCTGCCAAAGGATCATGTGGTGTTTGGCACCAACGGGCCGGAGTCGCATTTATTCGGCTTGGAACCGAACTTTGGCTGCTGTACCGCCAACTTTAATCAGGCCTGGCCCAAGCTGGCGATGTCTGCCTTCATGTACGGGCCTGACGAGTTAGCCTCGGTTGTGCTTGTACCCTGCCGGGTGCGTTGCAGCATGGGCGGCGTTCCGGTGACATGCAGCCTGCAGACCGATTACCCCTTTTCGGGCCGCCTACGCTATGTGGTAGAATGCGAACGCGAAACCGAGTTTACGTTAAGCATACGGATTCCCGCATTCGCCGTCGGCGCTGTGGTTGACGGCGTACCCGTGCAAACCGGCGTCTTCCATCCACTGCGCCGCGTCTGGCGGGGAACCGAGGAAGTCCGGGTAGAACTGGCGTTTGATTTTGACTTTATGCCCCGCCCGCGTCAAATGGCTTGCTTGTGGCGCGGCCCGCTGCTTTACTCCGTGGCGATCGACGAAAAATGGGAAAGGCGCGAATATACGGACAAGGGCATCGAGCGAAAATTCCCCTATTGCGATTATGAGGTCTTGCCCCTATCGCCTTGGAATTACGCGTTTTACGGCAAGCAACCGCGCCTGCGGGAGAACGCGGTCGCCGACGCGCCTTTTAATACCGCCGCGCCCGCTATAGAGTTATTGACGGATATGGTACCCATCGACTGGCCGGAGGAATACGGTGTATGCGCAGCGGAACCGCGCGCAAGGGTACCACTGGGCCCGCCGAGGCCGGTGCGCATGATTCCTTACGGCTGCGCCAAACTGCGTATGACCGAGATGCCCGTCATAGCTGAAGCATAAGCGCGCATATGCAGAAAATAGACGCTAACCAAACGAAAAAAACGGGAGGCCTGTCCATGTATTATTCAACCGCTTATGCATCCCCCATAGGCATGATGACGCTGGCCTGTCATAACGACAAACTTGCCGGTTTATGGTTCCGGGGGCAAAAGTATTACGGAGGCGGCATACCCGGGGCCATGGCCGGAAAGGATGACATACCCGTATTCATCACCGCCAAAAATTGGCTGGACAGGTATTTTGCGGGTGAAAAACCCGGCATTGACGAACTGCCGCTGGCCCCTGCCGGCAGCGCGTTCCGCCTGTGTGTTTGGCGAATGCTATGCGAAATACCCTATGGCACGGTCACCACTTACGCGGCTATCGCGAAAAAGGCGGCGGCTCATATGGGAAGGGACCGCCTTTCAAGCCAGGCGGTCGGCGGCGCTGTAGGGCATAATCCCCTATCTATTATCATTCCCTGCCATCGTGTTGTCGGTTCAAACGGCAGCTTGACAGGCTACGCCGGCGGACTGGACATAAAAATGAAATTGCTGGAATTGGAAGGCGTGGATATGCGGGGGCTTTTTGTTCCGAAGTAGGGCTAAGAATGAGGTGATATAAATAATGTTTACACAATATAGTAACCTTTACCCAAGTCCTCATAGATTATCCGACACATGGGTGATTTGCCCTCTAACGTTACACACTATAATATTAACGATAATTAGGGATTTTTTGTGGATAAAACGTAAAGCCTGTTGTTTGAAAAATTACACGAAGTTATTGGGGATTACTTTGACATCCGGGAATTAACCCCGCTTACATTGAATAAGCTTATTAACCGTATTGAGATTGGAAGTGAAGTGGTTATGGAGGGGCAGCACCGGTGGGAGATAAGGATAATCCAGTGGGATTTATGAGATTACAGGAATCCACTAGCCGCCCAATACGGACGACTAGCGGAAGTTTGCAGCATTAGTATAAAAACAGCCCCTGCTTCTGTTATGTGAAAAACCTAGATTGGCTTCTGTTTTGCAGCTACTCGTCAGTTTCCCAAACAATCTTTTCCACGATGAATCTCAATTGATCACCTGCCGTTGTCCCTAAAACTACGCAAAAGTAATCATCAGGGTTTGGTAAAGCACATATTTCAGGAGCAGCTTTGCTCTTTTTAACACAATCCGCAATCACATTTGATACTGAGCATTCAGGGCCTGCGAATATACAATCGAGGTAAATTGGATACTCCACACCGCCATTCCATAATCCCAGTGCACTCCCCTCTATATATACGACTTTATAAAGAGTGAGACGTCCTGTTTCGTGTCGCGAATCGTATTGTCGTATTTCAAATGAAACAAAACGATCCTGATAATCCCAAACTAACTTTGTTATTTTTAAATCATGTAAATATATATCTTCCCGTATTCTCTCTTTGTTGGTTTGAGTATATTCTTTTCGCATCGCGAGTCCCTCCTTTCAATAATGGAAATAGATTGATACATATGGATCTGGAACAAGGTCACCAGGCCAATAGTGAGGGCCTTCGTGTTGGTTATCTACAGGAATATGGTAATGTGGACCTTTCCGAAAATCTTCATTCCATTCAAAACGGCAGTTTTTGTCCCAAGCATACTCCACTTGATTATAGCACCATTATCAGAACCCGGATAATAGTCAGATTTTAGTCCTAGCGGATTAAAATCAAAAGGATTTTTTGGAAAAATCACTAGTCGTCGGAAGGGTGCTCTCAGCGATGGAGTTGGGGTAGGTTGCTGGGGGTGAGTTCAAGCGAAAAAGGCCATGTGAAAAAGGCTTGCATGATATATCAATTACAGAAAACAGCACTTGAAACACACCGGATGAAACGGTATAATACACGCGAGTAATGGGTCTTGTGCCCAATAAAACGATACATAGGAGGCGTAACACATGAAAAGGTGGTTGGCAGTTTTTTTGTTGGTCATTTTCACGCTACCGGTTATCACCGCCTTGGCTTCGGAACAACCAACCGGCACGGTTATCATTTATTCTCCGCATGACGCGAACCCGCTGCAAGCCGGTCTGGATATGTTCAGCGCGGTTTATCCGGGCATCAAGGTCGAACAGGTGGCGGCCGGTACGGGCGAGTTGTTGCAGCGCATCGCCGCCGAGTCGGAAAACCCGCTTTGCGACGTGTTATGGGGCGGCGGCGCCGATTCGCTGGCCGCGTTTAAAGACTATTTCGATCCGTATGTCTGCGCGAATGACGATGTGATTGACGCGGCGTTTAAAGATCCGGACGGCTTGTGGATTGGTGAGTCGCCGCTGCCCATGGTCATTTTTTATAACCGTGAGCTTTGCCCCGACGAGGAAGCTCCCAAGTCTTGGGATGATCTGCTGGATCCGAAGTGGAAGGGCCAGATAGCCTATGCGTCGCCTGCAAAATCCGGTTCGGCGTTCACGCAGCTGTGCACCATGATCTTCGCCCATGGCGGCCCCGACGGCGGCGGATGGGATTTTGTCGAGCAGTTCTATTTAAACCTGGACGGAAAAGTACAGGACAGCTCCGGCAACTGCCACAAGCTGGTTGCAGCCGGTGAGTATGCCATTGGCGTCACGATAGAAAAATCCGCCGTTCTTTACAAAGATAATGACGGTGTGGCCTTTATTTACCCCGCCGGCAACAGCGCCGTACCGGATGGCGTAGCCATTGTCAAGGGCTGCCCCAACCCGGACAACGCGAAGCTGTTTGTGGACTTCGTTACGGGTCTTGAATGTCAAATCGATCAATCTCAAAACTGGGAGCGCCGCCCTGTCCGCTCCGATTTGGATACAGGCGACCTGCCGCCGCTGAGCGAATTGGATTTGTGCGATTATGACTTTGACTGGGCTGCCGCTAATAAGGCAACGATTATTCAAACTTGGGAAGATATCGTCACGCAATAACAAACCCCGCGCGAACTTGAATGAAGAGGGCTGCTCATCCCCATGCGGAGGCAGCCCTCCCTTCCGTATAACGCCCGCCGCGGGCAAAGTGATAGGGGATAGGCCATGCCCAGCCATAATGTCATTATATCAAACGCCGTGAAGCGATACGGCGATTTTACCGCCGTGGATAAAATAAGCCTCACCGTCAAGCAGGGCGAATTCTTTACCCTGCTGGGGCCTTCCGGATGCGGAAAAACCACCTTGCTGCGGATGATCGCCGGTTTTAACAGCGTTGACGAAGGCGCCATCCACTTCGCGGACCTGTTGATTAACAACGTACCGGCGCATAAACGCGATATCGGCATGGTGTTTCAAAACTACGCCATTTTTCCGCATCTGACGGTATGGGATAACGTGGCTTACGGCCTAAAGGCCCGGCGTGTTAACCCGCAGGACATTCAACGTAAGGTGCGGGAGGCGCTGGAGCTCGTTCAAATCGCGCCGCTGGCGAAACGCCGCCCCAATGAACTGTCCGGCGGCCAGCAGCAGCGGGTCGCCTTGGCGCGCGCCTTTGTTATTGAGCCGAAGGTTTTGTTGATGGATGAACCCCTCTCTAACCTGGACGCGAAGCTCCGCGTTCAAATGCGCGGCAGCTTAAAGAAGCTGCAGCATCGTTTGGGCATCACCACCATCTACGTCACGCATGATCAAGAGGAGGCGCTGTCTATCTCCGACCGCATCGCGGTTATGAAGGATGGCCGCATCATGCAGGTGGGCACCCCCTCGCAGATATATATGAAACCGGAAAACCCCTTTGTGGCGGGGTTTATCGGCATTTCTAACTTTATCGAGTGCCAAATAGACGCCGTCGACCCGCGGGAAGCCCGTTTGCTGCTGCCAGACGGCGATACGATTGCGTCCGTTCGTCTGGCAAGGCCCTATCAAGGCGGCGGCATGATATGCGTGCGCCCCGAGCAGCTGATTTTTTCGGATAATTACGGCATTCAAGCCCGTATCGAACTGGCCACCTTCTTAGGTGATTTTGTAGAGTATGAAGTGCGCTTGGCGGGCGGGCAAACCCTGCAGGTAAACGAATATACCAAGGATATCGCGGATATCCGGCCTGCCGACACGCCGATTTGTGTGTCTTTAAATCCTGACCGTATCATCGTGTATTCCGAGGATGCGGAGGTGCTGACATGTTAAAGGGAGGCATCCCGCGCTTGACCCGCCCGCGTTTCGACTTTTGGTTCTTCGTAAAAATATCTGTCGTCGCGGTTATGGCGCTTTTTTTAATCTATCCCTTTTTTACGCTCATTACGCGCAGCTTCTTTTCCACAAGGGTTGAAGGGCTGACGCTTTTTAACTACGAGCGTTTCTTTTCCCGAACCTACTACATGAACGCGCTTAAAAACACGGCTTATGTCACTTTTTTAACCACGCTGACCTGCGCGCTGATAGGCGTTCCCTTAGCTTATCTGATGACACGCTATAATGTGTGGGGCAAACGCCTGTTTTATATATTAATCATCATGGCATTGATGTCACCGCCGTTCATCGGCGCCTATTCATGGATTCTGCTGTTCGGCCGCGCGGGGTTTATCACCAAGCTGTTCGCGCAATTCGGCGTGCGGCTGCCCACCATTTACGGAAAGACCGGTATTATTTTGGTGTTTACGTTTCATCTGTATCCTTTTGTGTACCTGTATACTTCGGGTGCTATGACCTCCATCGACTCCTCTTTGGAAGAAGCGGCGGAAAACCTGGGCTCTTCGCGATTACGCCGCTTGTTTACGGTAACACTCCCCGTCATCCTTCCGTCCATTTTAGGCGGCTTGGTGATGGTGTTCATGGCGGTTCTGGCTGATTTTGGTACGCCGATGCTGATAGGCGAGGGGTACACCGTGCTTCCCGTACTGGTATACAATGAATACATGAGTGAAATGGGCGGGAACGCGAATATGGCCAGCACCTTGTCGGTTATTATCGTCGCCTGCTCATTACTGGTATTATTCTTGCAAAAAATACTCATCTATAAACGCAATTACACGATGACGGCCATGCGTCCGCCGCAAGTGATACAAGTACACGGGTTTAAGCGTTTTCTTGTGACGCTGCCGGTGGCGCTCGTCGCGTTAGTCGGATTGCTGCCGCAGGCCACGGTGGTGGTGATGTCCTTTATTAAAACAGATTTCACCGGTTTTATCGGCGGTTTTTCATTTGACAACTACCGGGCCATCGCCAGCAGACTGAGCCGTAACATTACCAACACCTATTGGTTTTCGCTGGTCGCCATTATTTTTATTGTTTTACTCGGTATGTTGATTTCGTATATCATTGTGCGTAAAAAGGGCCTTGTGGCCAGTGCGATGGACGCGCTGGTCATGTTCCCGTATGTCATCCCCGGTTCCGTATTGGGGATATGCCTGATTGTGGCGTTCAACCGCAGGCCCATTGTTTTAACGGGCACGGCGGCTATTATGATTATCTCCTTTGTGGTGCGTAAATTACCCTACACCGTGCGCTCGGGCAGCGCGTTTTTGTATCAAACGGATCCGAGCATAGAAGAGGCATCCATCAACTTGGGCGTATCGCCCATGAAGACCTTTTTTACTGTCATGGCGCGGCTCATGCTTCCGGGGATACTGTCCGGCGCCATACTCAGCTGGATTACCTGTATCAATGAGTTAAGCTCAAGCATCATGCTCTACGCGGGCAGAACCTCTACCATCGCGGTGGCTATCTACACGGAGGTCATGCGTATGAGCGACGGTACCGCGGCCGCCTTAGCCTCGGTACTAACGGTGACAACCGTCGCATCATTGTTATTTTTCCTAAAGATCAGTAAGGGCAAAGTCTCTATTATATAAATTATGCGCCGTAAGATTCTAAAAACCGCGTGATACCCTCTGCCGCCGCGTCAAAATCACTGTACAGCAGATTCTCCGCCAATGTGTTCAGCATGGATTTGACGGACGCGGACCATTTCATATCCTGCAACTGCGGCATGATGGTATCGGCTAATATCACGTCGTTCTGCTCACATTCCGCCAAAATTTCACGCAGTTTTTCCTTTAATAAATTGGGGTCCTCATCCTTTTCATCGGCCGTATTATTTTCGTCCGGTGAAAATTTGACTATTAAGGCTTTTAAAGCAGCGATGAATGCGGCGGTTGTAGCGGTAATAAACGCAATATCTTCGTTGCGCGCCGCCTTTTCCAACTCCATCGCCTCGGCGGAGAGGCCCATTTCCCCGATATAGGCCAGCGCGCTCTTCATGCCATGTACATGAATGATATAGGTGCGCATGTCGTCCGGATTGCCGTAAGCGTCCCGCTCATGAATACCCTCTATCGCTTCTACGGATTTCATGGCATCCCTTACAAAGATTGCCTCGAATTTCGGATCTAATTGGGCTGCGTTCTTTCCGCCCGCAGCGCTTGTCTTCTCCCGCTCCGGATTTGATTCCTCCGCTGATTGCGTTATCTGCGGCTGCTTATCCCGTATATGCTTATTGAGCACCGCGTTCATTTGACGCACATCGACGGGTTTTGAGATGAACCCGTCAAAGCCGTTGTTTAAGAAAGTATCCTCCTGGCCTGATACGGCATTGGCGGTCAGCGCCACGATGGGGCGCGCGTAACCCATTGACCGAATGATGCGCGTCGCCTCAATGCCGTCCATCTTCGGCATCATATGGTCCATAAAAATGATGTCATATTGCTTGCCTTGCTTAATCTTATCAATCGCGGCAAACCCGCTGTCCGCCGAGTCAATTTGAAGCTCATACGGTGTTAGCAGGCCCTTGGCCACATAGATGTTCGTTTCCACATCGTCAACCACCAACACACTGCCATAGGGCATGAGTTCACGCGTAATCTGAACGCGTTTCATGCGCGACCTGGTGCTTGTACGGAATTTTTTGAGGTTTTCCACGAGTTCTTTACCCAGCGTGGCATCGCCAATGCGCTCTTGCGGCAGACGCACGGTGAAGACAGTCCCCACCCCGAACTCGCTTTCCACCAAAATTTCTCCGCCCAACAGATGCACCAGATTCCATGTGATTTTCATGCCCAGCCCCGTGCCCTCGGTGGTACGATTTGCCGCCGCGTTAAACCGCGCGTATTCGTTGAACAACTCGCCCACCTGTTCCCGGGTCATGCCCTGGCCCGTATCGCTGATTCGGAAGACAAGCACGACGATGCCGGATACCGTGCCGGGTTCCGCGTGTACATGCAATACGACCTCGCCTTCCGAGGAGTATTTAAAGGCGTTAGAAAGGATATTATTTAGTACCTGCTTCATGCGCAGCTCATCGCCCGTTAAATACATCGGCACATCCTCGTGAACATCGACAATAAACTCAATACGTTTACTGCCGATTCGCATCATGTTTAACTGCGCCGTATCGCTGATTAAGCTGGCAATTTCGTACTTTTCGTTGAACAACTCCAGCTTACCCGCTTCTATTTTAGATAAATCCAGAATGTCGTTGATAATGCCTAAAAGCATATCGCCCGAAGAGTAAACACGTTCCAGCGAGTCGCGCATTTCCAACGTGAGGGAATTTTTTTGCAGCATAATCTCGGTGATGCCCAGTATCGCATTCATCGGAGTGCGTATTTCATGACTCATGGTACTTAAGAAAACACTCTTGGCTTTGTTCGCCGCGTGCGCCTCTTCCACAGCCTCCAACAGCTGCTGGTCGCGCTTGACCAGTTCCATTTCCCGTTGATGGATTTCCGTCATATCGTAAATGTACACGACGATGGCAAAGATGTCGCCATAGGGAATGCGTTTCATCTCCACGCTGACATTCTTGGTGATACCATTGATTGTCAGTTCCGTTTCAAACCGCACGGCGCCATCCTTTATCGTATCGGCTATCCATTCTTCCACGCTTCGAACCGGGCGGTCACCGGATAAAGTTTTTGGTAAAATCTGCACCAATCGTTCTGAAAAACCCGCCATCATCTCTTCTTTGGAATGGAAGCCGATAAAATCGATGGCCGCGGGGTTGCAGTCTATGATGTTCAGTTTTTCATCAAACAAGATATTCGCGTACGGGTTGGCGTCAAACATGGCCGATACCGTTCGCTGGGCCGCTTCCAAATGGGACACGGCTTGCGCCGCTTTTTCTAATGCGCTTTCCAGGTCCTTCTGCAGCCGCAGTGTTTCGGTTAAATCGTCCATGCTGCCCACGACGCCCGCGATACGCCCGGCCTCATCGTAAATAGGCGTTGTATGCGCGCGGAACATCATGCCGTCAATCTCGGAGATCCAACTCTGCTCGCCGGATGTATAGGTTAAGCCGATTTTGTCTATGATATCTAAATGCCGGTTAATCAGCCGCGCTTTATCCAGACTCTTGCCTTCCACAAAGTCGGGCGTGACGCCGATTTTCTTTAAATACAGCCCATTAAAGAGTGTGATAACATTTCGGCGGTCCACACTGAAGATCACACCCGCGTAATTGGAGACGACGGCATTCAGCTTGGCCGCGCTGGCACGGGCGTTTTGTACAAGGCGGCGTTCTTCCAAGGAGGATTCTTGTATGGTATACGCCAAATCACCGATTTCATCGTTCCTATCCGCGCCGTATATGTCGTTTGAATTCGTTTTCATGTCCGATACGCTTAAGGTTAAACGATGCAGGGGGATGAAGATGGAGTGGTTTAAGTAAATCCTGTGAACAAAAAGGAACAGTATCAACACGAACAGTAAAATAAGCGGCAACGCCAGAATTGTCCGGATTTCCCCGGAGTTTGAGAAAAGCCCTTGATCCACGAGGACAACGACGGATAAATCCGTATCTTTGATAGGTGATATGCATCCGTAAAAAGCGTTGCCTTTGGACAGCTTAACGGTCACGGCGGACGCGTCTTGTCCGAAGACACCATTAATGCCTTTTAGATATTCGTTTACGGCATCGGTCAGCATGTAGTCCCCTATCTCACGGCTGAGCGTTCTTCTGCCGTAATCTTTGGACATGGTACTGTCCAATATAATATAGCCTTGGTTATTGATAAGGTATCCTGTCAGGTTTTGGTCATCATAGCGACTGAACAAATTGTGGATCATGTCGTCTATTTCCAAGCCCACACGCAAGACGCCGATCGTCTTGCCGTCGGCGGAAACTTTATGGTTAATCCATAATTGCCACAGATCCGAACCTTCCGCGTTGCCGATGTTTAACAGGTACTCATAACGGCCGTCGGCCTTTAAGCAGTCAAAATACCATTTATCTTTTGAATTTTGCGTGTCCAGTGACGCGTTTTCATGGGGCTGAAAGTCCTCAAACAGCATCCCCTCAAAGATAGAATACTGGTTGCGGGCAGGTTCTTCCACCCCAAAGGATAAAACTGCATTGTCGAGCATACCGATATAATCCATCATTTCGTTGTATGCGGCCAGTTTTTTCTCTGCGTTTTCCTCGTCGCCAAACCATTCCGTAACCGCGATGGATTTGGCGGATTTTTGCGCCAGAACAAGATCGCTGCTAATATAAAAAGCAAACCGTTCAGCTATTTCGGTGGAAGAGGAACGGGCCGTATTTTCGGATAAACTGCCGTTTACGGAGTATAGCACCACCCATACGGAAACAGCCGTTATGACGAATATAATCGCAATAAGCAGGATATTAATATTCCGTGCCCGCTGCGCGATTCGGTTAACCGCCCTTCCTCCCCTTTTAACGGTGATCGGCCGGTTTGATTGTGCCATGATATACTCCCCCTGCGTGACAAGATATTGTTTAAACTTTGATAGCCGCGAAAGCTTCTTTTACGGAAAGGAACACGTCCACAACAACGGGGTCAAAGTGTTTTCCGGCGCCGTCTATAATAATTTGACAAGCCTCGTCATGGGTAAACGGTTTTTTATACGGCCGCTCGGATACCAACGCATCGTAAACATCTACCAGCGCCATTAAGCGCCCTTGTAACGGGATTTCCGCTTCAACCAGCCCGTACGGATATCCCTTCCCGTCCCAGCGCTCATGATGGAAACCCGCAAACAGCTTGGCGTAGCTCAAAAAGGTTTCTTCATCGCCCGTATGCGACACAATTTGGTTGATGATTTGCTCACCCTTGATGGTATGTGTTTTCATCTGGACGAACTCCTCGTCAGTCAGCTTGCCGGGCTTATTTAATATAAGATCTGAAATAGATATCTTTCCCACGTCATGTAAACGCGCGGAAGAAACAGATAAATCATGGTCG
>Ga0123354_10017989_pt1 | contig 11077 bp, 3 predicted proteins | sample TergutLab28metaG_2_FD_97872 | JGI IMG/M metagenome (GOLD analysis project Ga0123354, IMG submission 97872) | Labiotermes labralis P4 segment gut microbial communities from Petit-Saut dam, French Guiana - Lab288 P4 | ecosystem: Host-associated > Arthropoda: Insects > Digestive system > Gut ... | reverse complement strand
TGCGGTAGTACTCAGTCTTGTTCTCTTTATGATGGGCATAATGGTGCCCGAAACATCTTGAGATAGAAGTTTGATAATAAACATCAGATTAGTTGCATCTTGTTGGTTTCTCTCTCTTCACCCTACGTTCGTGATGTACAGTCACAAGAGCCTAAAAAGCAGAAACAACTTTAACCCCTTCCGATCAACGAAATATTAATCTCTTTTTATTCCAGCCCATAACCTAGCAACCCGAACGTCTTTGCTATCTGGTAGAGAATTTTTTTTTATAATTAACTTGTTTACACAGAAGAGACAGCAAGTTACTCCGAAACTTCGGCACCTGCCTGCAAAGATGCGTGGCGCAGAACCTCAAATAATTTAATTTTTATCAAAATCACTTCGTCAAACTGCCTATACTCTAAGTGTCGTACTGACTGTTTGGATAGATATTTGATTAACGAGTCTGTATCAGCTGTAGGCGCTTAAAGAAGGAATTAAGTCAATCTAAAGTACATGGTTTAACCCCAGTAGGTCCGTAGGAGTAAAAAACCTATGACCAGGACAAGAACACGAATAAAGGTTGTGGGTTGTGTTTGTAAGTGTGAGACCGACGTCGATTACAGTTTTAGGAACAATGATTCATAAGGGTGGGGGAGGAAGAGGGATATAGGCAGTTGGTGGGCAGAAACTGCAGTAATTGTAATTAAATGTAATGACTGCTAAGTTTAAGTAATTATCGTAACTTTTTTTTCGGAAGAACCAGAAGATGAAATAAATAAATTATGATTGGCACAGGCAACTACGCCATTCTCGCACGTTGTTCCTACTGACAGGTGTGAAGCTAGTGAAATTGTTGATATTGAAAATGTGGAATTTTTCTAGTCAGATTAGATTAAAGTTTTATATTACAAAGACGAAATGTTTATTAGAGAAAATAAATTGAAGTACAAAAAAAATCAGAAAAGAAATGTGGTAGCTAAGTATAGGAGTCATAGTGCAAGATTCGAGGTTTTTTGTCAGCTGTGTTGGCATCATTAAAAATCTTCTGGAAATTGATGTTGAGTCTAGTGGTAAAAAGTTACTGAAGTTTCGAAGACTCGTGTGATTTTCTGTTTGGATCCAAGCGCTCCAGACGAGAGGTCTTGAACTGCTTGACCCGGAAGATGAAAGAGCTGTCGTCTTTCAAAGATTCCGTTAACTATTTACCCTTCGACCTGAAGTAACATCCTATAAGACCTCAGTCCTCGAAAACCCGTAAGTGTTGACAAATATTTCTATTTTGACGTTCAGGTGACCGTGCATCGTGATAAATTCTTATAATAAAACCAACTAGATGCACAGATTTCTCAAATTTATTTTTGGAATAAAATTCTACATGTTTCGGACAGTTCCTTTGTCTGTCGTCAGGAGTTTTTCTATGTACACACAGCAATGGTGTATGTCATACAGGTTTGCTGACAGCTTGCGAGCAGGATCAGGACAGAGGAACCGTCCGAAACATGTAGCGTCTTATTCCAAAAATAAATTTGAGAAATTTGTGCATCTGGTTGGTTTTATTATAAGAAAATATTCCTACACCGTAATTTAATAAACCAAACTCATGTCTCCGTGCCCCCGGCTTAGTCATTATGCTACGCACTTGTATTCTCGTCTAAAACATCTTCTGTTATGTTAACTGAACTTCAGGACGGTAAATATATGTGGCGTATGACTGTCTGTTTGCTTAACTGATACCAAGACTTGAAGAAATATGAGAAAATGGAAGTACAGCTTCATGTTTGTTTAATCTTCCAAAGGAATGCACTTTGATTTGTCATTTTCAGGACCGGATAATTTCATCGCCTGGGGAAGGACCTTAGGCACACTTTGCACAAGACGCTGAGTGGGTCTCAGAACTTGACTGAATGCGACGCAAAAAGAATGACTGTGCCCTCGCTGGTAATCGAATCGCGATTCTTCGGTTTTCATTCCCTAGCCCATTCACTTTACCGACTGCAGTACGCCGATTCGCTAGAGAACTTTGTTGATTGATGTCGGTGAGCTGAAGCAAATATTCGTTACGTGGTTAGCTACTTTCGCTATCTCGAATTAACACAACTATGAAGAAATATTTAGTCTCTTAACAAAACAGTTTTTTGTGAAAATTAAGTGGAATCAATCTCCGTGTAACAGTCACATTGATATAAAATATTTATAATCCAGAATCGATCCAGGAAACTTCCATGGCGTTGAATGTAAGATAGTTCGTTGCCTAGCGTTACCGCTGCACCAAGACCGACGAATTTAGAATGACTGTCAGTCTGCCTTAGGAATGTAAGAAGAATGACGTAGCCACAAGATGGCGGAAAATGTTACAAAGGTCTACACGGTCGGTCTATGTAAGAGTGGTTTAAAGGTTTGTAACAGAGCAAGATTTGGTGATGGCTGTATCCCATAACCCTGGGTATGCGTTCTTCATTCATAGGCTTTAAACAGGTAAAGGTAAAGGTAAAGGTAAAGATAAAGTAGTTCCGTTACAGGCCCGGAGGGTCCCAAAGGGTCCCAGGAACTTAAGGTTCCCAGATTTCGTGACACCGGCACAGGATGGTGGTAGGTTGTTTGCCTTACGCACCGGCCGCCTTTACCTCCAGAGGATACTACTGGTACTCATTTCTGTTAGAGACTGAATCGACCCCAGGGCCATAGTGCGAATGAAAAGTCCACTGACACTAGCTGGGATCGAACTAGCGACCTTCCGATTTGTAGCACAGCACCCTAACCACTGTGCTACAGCGGTCCCCTTATAGGCGTTAATGTTATTTAAATTGACCACCCCCCCCCCCGTTTTTAAGCGCTGTACACAATATAGCTCGGCGTTTCGACTTATTCAATAATACTCTCTTTCTTGAGAAAGTAACAGTTGTTAGACTAATATTATTCCAGAAATTGCAGTGTTCACGGTATTATTTCTGTCTTCTGACATGTTACAAAATTAATTCATTTTGTCATTTTTGCACTGTAGAAGGAGGCAGCAGATTCCTCCGAAACATTGGTTTCAAACTGCAGAACGTTGCTTGCCAGAAGACTGCACTGTCATGAGAAATTCACTTTCCCATGTAGCCGAAGAACAAAAACCAACTAGATGCCACTTATTATTTTATTTTACTTCTTATAGGCTCAACATGTTTCGGGCACTACTAAGCCCAACATCAGGAGCTCGCGACTATAATGTTGATTACCACGTTGGTCGTATCGTTCTTGGTTTGCTGTAGGTTGGAGGTTAGGTGTGGTTAGGCTGGAGTAGTGTCCGGGCTGCAGCTCGGACACTACTCCTGTTGAGCCTATAAGAAGTACAATAAAATAACAAGTGGCATCTAATTGGTTTTTATTCTTCAGTTATCATAATGATGCACGGTCCAACAAACATCAAATTCCCCATATAGGCCTACGTGGGCAAGACATGGTGTTCTACCACCGTGGGTTTTCCCGAGCATGATAATCTTGTCCACATTTTCATCGACTCTTTTCGTCACCTAATTCAATGATTGTGATAAACACATTATTTACGCCAACATCTCAAAACGGGTGTGACCTCACTCACTAACAATCTATCCCACATTTAAGGCCAAACAAAGCGTTAATTCAATCAGGCTATTACTGTCTGTTAATGTTATTGCAGGAAATAATTCAGTTTGTATTTGTTTTCCACGAAAATGCCTGATCACGTAACCTGCTCAATATGGAAAGAAGGTAGCCTTGGCAGTCCGAATGCGACCCAGTTAATCAGTCGCTTGGTCGCTTAATCCTAGTAATCGTAGACATAATACAAGGGAGAGATGGACTGCAAGAAACAATTTGTTTGTTCACAGTACCTATTATACGGGGGGGTCGCGGTAGCACAGTGGTTAAGGTGCTGTGCAACAAATCGGAAGGTCGCTGGCTCGATCCCAGCTGGTGTCATTGGAATTTTTAATTGCCATAAAATTCCTCCGATCGCACGATGGCCATGGGGTCGACTCAGCCTCTAACAGAAATGAGTGCCAGGAGCATTTCCTAGGGGTAAAGGCGGCTGGAGCGTAAGGCTGACAACTTTACAAGCATCCTGTACCGTTGTCATGAAATCTGGGAACCTTAACTTCCTGGAACCCTCTGGGTCACTCCAGGTTTGTAAAGGACTGCTTTACCTTTACCGATCAGGCCAGAGCAGTGTTTTCCGACAAGTTTTCCGCAGAACATCTTCAGGGGTTCCGCGAGAAATCTTGGAACAAATAAACAAAAATTTTGAAGCGAAAAATCTCAAATATTCCTCGAAATATTTCAAGAATTTTTGTCCGGTATTATCAAGACTGGAATAATCTCATTGCTGTACCAGTTTTTTCTTCCTTTTTTAGGTATGTGTTTTTCGGATAGGAAAAATTATTTTAGGATTTCCGTGAAGCAAGAAAGTTTGAATACCAGAGAATTTTGGTTGGGCCGGAGGAGCGAAGATCAAAGATTCAAATTATGAAAGAAAGAGGGACTTGCCGAATAAGAAGCTGCAAATTTATATTACCCCAAAATCACGTGCCAACAGTTCCGCATGCTTCCCTCCACACCACTCCTGAGTCTTCAATTCCTACATATGATAAGAACGTCCTGAAATATTTCTAGACTATAAAACGATTTTGCTTCTGATATTTGATGATGTTTAACTGTGTGTCTGAAGAAAATTTTATCTCCATCTTAAGGGTGTCCACCTATAAATTTTATCTCTATCTTCAGAGTGTCCACCTATAAATTATATCTCTATCTTCAGGGTATCCACCTATAAATTTTATCTCTATCTTCAGAGTGTCCACCTATAAATTTTATCTCTATCTTCAGGGTGTCCACCTATAAATTTTATCTCTATCTTCAGAGTGTCCACCTATAAATTTTATCTCTATCTTCAGGGTTCCCATCTACAAATTTTATCTCTACCTTCAGGGTTTCCATCTATAAATTTTATCTTTAACTTCAGGGTTTCCACCTATAAATTTTATCTCTATCTTCAGGGTGTCCACCTAAAAATTTTATCTCTATCTTCAGAGTGTCCACCTATAAATTTTATCTCTATCTTCAGGGTTACCACCTATAAAATTTTATCTCTATCTTCAGGGTGTCCACCTAAAATTTTATCTCTATCTTCAGAGTGTCCAACTATAAGTTTTATCTCTATCATCAGGGTGTCCACCTACAAATTTTATCTCTATCTTCAGGGTTTCCACCTACAAATTTTATTTAAATCTTCAGGGTGTCCACCTATAAATTTTATCTCTATCTTCAGGGTGCCCATCTATAAATTTTATCTTTAACTTCAGGGTTTCCACCTATAAATTTTATCTCTATCTTCAGGGTGTCCACCTATAAATTTTATCTCTATCTTCAGGGTATCCACCTACAAATTTTATCTCTATCTTCAGAGTGTCCACCTATAAATTTTATCTATATCTTCAGGGTTTCCACCTACAAATTTTATCTCTATCTTCAGGGTGTCCATCTATAAAATCATTAAACATTCCATGAATAAAAGCAATCGCGCCTTCCGCTCTACAAATTAGACAAGAAGCAGTTTTAACTCTACGTTACACTCCTTTATAAAAATACGTCAGACATAGACGATTGTTAAGAGGCTCCACCTACACAATAGATAGTTCAATTAAACTGAAGTTGCGGCTTCAGGATCCTGAGTTTCTATACCGATACATGGGGCATGTGAAAGTAACATATCGCGGTCACAATCTGCACACTTCTGCCCTTTGTAAGACTGAAGCCTTTACGCACGCCATTCGTTACAAAAAGAAGTGTTATCGTTAAGTTAAGTTAGTGCTTGTCATATATCCGAATGTCTTTCACTTTGAGATTGTTGGTTCTTATATACTGCTCATACCCCTTTTGTCGTTTACTTGGTTGCTGCAGGAATGTCAGTAGAGATTACAAGAAAATTTAGCATGTTGTTGTATAGGAAAGAACTGAAGAGTTTCCAGATGATTTACGTCTGGATTATCATACTACTTGTAATCTGCCTTGACCTCTTAGTTTCCACAAACTATGGAGAATTCATACTGCTTCGCCAGTGAGTTTGGATCATAGTCGAAGTGTAACTGCTGTGTATGACGTCTGTTTTATCTACATCTCGACCGAACTGCTAAGATAGTTTGTAGTTTAGGTGGTGCGAGATGGCAGTGTCATCTACAGAGGTTACATAGCGTGAAAAGAGAAATGACAGTGCTTATGAGGGACGAGCTGGGTGGGATGTTAGAGGAAGTCATTTGCTACTCGGACTATTACCCTGAGATTAACCAGAAGGAATGAGGGGAACCACACAAGAAAAAAGTAACGTCAAATCTGTGTCGATTCTTCAGTCGATACTGTGTATTCGAGACCTGATTAAATCGAACGCTATAATTCAGTCGGTATAATGACTAGGCTAAGAGCAGGACGGTCAGGGGTTTGAGTTCCGGCAGGAAAAACTTTTTTAAGCGACATGACCTGCTGTGAACTCTATACATCCTTTGTCAATGGTTACTGGGTTTCTTTCCTCGATAGTCAAGCGTCCTGGCGTGGAGGTAACCACTTTCATCCTGTGCCAAGATTAAGAATAAGTGGAGCTATACCTCTACTCCTCTATATGCCTTCATGGAGTGCAGAGGAAGAACTAACTTATTGCTAGCGAAAAATTCCAACAGTACACTAGCAGCTGAAGAAAAGTTAACTTTTAAAATTATCGTCTTCTGTGATGTTAAGGTAAAGTAAAAGCTGAAGTACGCCCCGGAACAGGCTATGAAGGATCAGACACTAAAGATGAACAGTCCAGTCCCGTATCTTGACACTTGGAAGGTATTTATGGAATGTGGGCAGTGGGGAGTGTATTCGCCTAGCGAGGCTAGCTAATACTATCTGTGTCCTTACCCCTTCCCTCGTCTTTCGCTACTTCCTCACCCCACAAGATTCAAAATACACGAAATGAACTGTAGCTGTGCTCTTTCTTTAACCTCGGCGCTAATTGGAGTGAGTGGTCAACGCAGCGCCCTTGCCGCTCTATCTCCAGGAATGACCCGCTACCCATTGTACAGGAGCTCGATGGGTCCCAGGGTCGGTCGAGACCGGTGTGGAAAATATCAGCCCCAATGGGATTCGATCCCCGGACAGTGTAGCTCGTAGCTAGTCGCCGTATTGAATGTGCTATTCGGACTCACCTTCTGTGATGTAATTTGTTAGCTAGGTCTCAACGTTGAGGGAAAATCTACAACTCCTTTCTATACTCCGTAAAATAACACATTAATGCTACCGTGAAGATTGGGCCTATTTGCTGAACTAAGCAGTGCCACATTCTAAGTCTATATTCTTCGTAATCGAAGCAGAAAAAACGTCTAGTCTCACAATATAGTCCTGCATAGGCTTACTGATCTATAACTATAAATACAATCAGTTAGTAGCGGAAGTGGAACTATATGACAAGATTAATGTTAAGCACTGCGGTGACAAATAGCGTGATTACGTGAAACTAATCACGTGGTGATTCAAGAAATAATTACGAAACATCATTTCAACAATTAGGGAAGCCTACTGAAAAAGGAACACTTAGATGATCTAAGTATATATCGAATGATAATATTAAAATTGGTGCTGAGGATGACAGGGCATACGCAAGGTTCATCTGTCCCAAGGATCCAGTGGCGGGATCTTATTGACAGCTTAATAAACCTTGGGCTTCCATAAAATGCATTTTTTTTTCTCGACTTGTAGATGAAACATTATCTTCCCAAGAGGTAGTCTGTTCCATGGAATTATTCCGTCTCTTGGTTGGTTAATGTAGATTGGTTGCTGGTAAAGGCACGATCTCCCAAAGAAAATGCGTCAATACATAAAGGTTTTCGTTTTAAGCTAATGGCAGTAGACCAGAATAATATTGTGCACCGTAACTGCCGACTGGGACGTATGGATTACCTTGTTTATTTAGGCAGTCAGTTAGTTATTTGTGATGTAAAATAACACACGAAAATATTGACTGACCCTGAGTGACACTACGATGTTATTGCTAGAGTTTTATGAACTATACCATTATAGCATGCTAGTTTTAAGTATACTGACACCAGTATTACTAATGATACTATTTATAACATATCCTTAGCATAAGAATAGTAAACTACTTTGACATATGTACATAAACAACTAATGATAATTCACTCATAACAGCCCTAGGTCACTGTACCCACTACTGAAACAACGAGATCTCGTTCCCCCGTTCCCCCCAACCAACCCCCAATACCCTAAAAGAACACCCCACACATCTTGTATAGCTGCTCTGTAAGTTAAATAACAACCTGAAGATGGCCAAAATACAGGGCCGAAACATGTAGTTGTATACCTACTCTACTAGTAGGTGAAATATAGTTGTGTTCTAGGAAAAGGTATGTAGTCAAACACAATTTAATCACTGAGGTATATTTAATGACTGTGATGGAAACACCTACATGTTTCGGTCTGTATTGGCCATCATCAGGTTGTCTAGGGAACTCAAGGTTTGACTACATACCTTTTCCTAGTTTCACACACACAACGGGGATGACACACTTCCTAGATATAGTTGTGTTCGACTGCATGTGTAATACACAAAAATTCTTTGTCAGTCACGAATTACAGACTATCACGCACATGAGTCCCTCTTGCAGCGAAGTGGTAATAGTGGCAGCTTGTTTGTAAGTGGGGTTGGGGGGAAAAAATTTCGTGCCGTGTGACCTTGAGGGTTTATTTCCAAGGGCTGACGCTTTTCGGGACATGTTAGGTCTTTGACGAGCTGAGTGTCTAAGGTCTGGGTTTTCTTATATCGGCACAACCTCTCCAGCCTAGGTAGGAGGCTAAGAACTGAAAATCGCGAATGTAGATCAGTCTCTTTGTTGCGGATGGATTCCTTCGCTGCAGCGTGTCTGTGGGTTACTGTGTCCTAAATGAAGAGGAGGGGACTCAAACTTAAATAGTGTTTAGGTACAACAGATAATTTTAAAAATTACGACAGACATCAGGTTAGTTAAGCAACGCAGAGGAGATTTTCAATGACATTATACCCGCCATTTAGAACACTCCATAAATTTTATGTTCATGGGACCGTGCATCGCAATTCTATGTTAATCAATGTCCAACAAGATGCAACTATACACAGTTTATTTTTCTGTAAACTGCTGTAAATATTTCGGGTGGTTTCTCCACCCATCATCAGCAGCACAAATAACTGTATCTACAGCATCTGGTACTGGTCAGCCGTTGTTGCTATCTGTCGGTATCGTGGGGGAGTTGAGACTGCAGTCTAGAGGAGTTGAGGAGTTGAGACTGCAGTCTGGAGGAGTTGAGACTGCAGTCTGGAGGAGCTGAGACTTCAGTCTGGAGAATGCAGTCCCAACTCCCCCCACGATACCGACCGGTAGCAACAATGGTTGACCAGTATCAGATGCTGTAAATACAGTTATTTGTGCTGCTGGTGATAGGTGGAGAGACCAACCGAAACATGTAGGGCTGTTTACAGATAGAATAAACTGTATATTGTTGCATCTTGTTGGACATTTAATGACGTAACACATCATACTTGAGGATCCAAGTCTTGTGGGATGTGATGCTTTTCGATGGCTGAACCTTTATTTCCAGGGTAAAACACTTCTTTGGACCGCTTCACCTTTAAATTAAGACACCTTGATTGTTCGAAACATGGCCGTTGCTTTGCCCTCATTTTTCCGGTGCTCAATGTCGAGCCCGATTCCCGCGACACGTTCACGGGGCACCGCACAGGTTTAGACCCATCTGCAATCTTTCTCCCTTCTGTTCTGAAACGCTGGTTTAGCTCGGGCAGTGTGATGACTAGATTAGATGTTTGGTGACTGAAAATCACCGTTTGGTTCTTGCCAAGAACAACGATTTTTCCTCTTTTCCATATCACCCAGACCAAATCAGGACGAGACCGGTATCTTATTCAGTGGATAATAAACCCTTTCATCTGGAGTAAACTGACAGGCCGTGAAGCTGACCACGTACCTACATCAGATGCCAAGTTTAAGAATGCGCGGAGTTAAACCTTCACTCCCCACAACTTAATGGGGTGTAAGTAAAATGTTTGTTACTGTATCATTCTATAATGGGTCGTGTAAGAAGCAGTCCCGCTACAGGCCTGGAGTGGCCCAGAGGGTTCAGAAATTTAAGGTTCCCAGATTTCACAACGACACAGGATTGTGGTAAGGTTGTCAGCCTTACGCACCGGCCGCCTTTACCCCCAGGAAATGCTCCTGGCACTCATTTGTGTTAAAGGTTGTGTCGACCCCAGGGCCATGGGGCGATCGGAAGGATTTTATGTCAATGAAAAATTCCAATGACACCGGTTGGTATCGAACCAGCGACCTTCCCGTGAACTAATTCCTCGTTCATGAAGCATCTGTATCACCAAACGCGTCGTTGTCCACATGTTCGCTTACGTCAGTTCCTCCTCGACACGCGCTTTTGTGTGAATGTGTTTTACGTAGGTGATGGCGACACTGTAGGTTTTCGATCCAGTGGATTAGATGACGCAGGTTATTCTAAAGTGCTCTGTGGCTGTTTACGATCGACTGTTCAGGGAGCGTTGTTGCTTGTGATAGATTGATTTTCATGAAATCATATACAGCCAACGAATGTTAAACATTTTTTAAGACTCCAAGAATAATACATTTAAATGGAGAGACCTGGGACCTACTCAGCCTCTTGCACTAAGCGTACCGGGTGTCTTTCCCGGGGTTAAGAAGGCCGGGGAGTGGCTTTGACCACCCACTCCCATCTGGCGCAGAGGTTAAAGAAAGAGAAGAGCTGCACCTTTGCTCGCCGTCTGGGTCTTCGTTCCCTATTTTAGGTCCACATTGACCTTTAACTTTACATTTAACTGGATGACTTATTTTGACGTTTTGCTGACCGTGCGCATCAGTATATTTATCTCAGTATTTAATCAACTTGATGAACAAAATTTTGTTTCACAATAAGTTTTATTTCATGCCTCTACATGTTTCGAGCACATGTGCTCGAAACATGTAGAGGCATGAAATAAAACTTATTGTGAAACAAAATTTTGTGCATCAAGTTG
>Ga0123354_10017987_pt1 | contig 11077 bp, 6 predicted proteins | sample TergutLab28metaG_2_FD_97872 | JGI IMG/M metagenome (GOLD analysis project Ga0123354, IMG submission 97872) | Labiotermes labralis P4 segment gut microbial communities from Petit-Saut dam, French Guiana - Lab288 P4 | ecosystem: Host-associated > Arthropoda: Insects > Digestive system > Gut ... | reverse complement strand
GTAGTTTTGCAAAAGTTTAAATTCAGTTGTTAGTTTTTTTATTATTATTTTTTTTTTTTTTTTTTTTTAATGTCTTGGATGGGTATGTAGGTATGGAATTACAGTTTCCTGTCGCAGTAACAACAAATGCAAAATATGATTGTTTCCCTCCATTTTCTGCAACTATTAGTTCATTTGTGATAAAGAAGTGAGTATTAAAAGACCAATAATGTGGACATACTAATGATGTAATCGAAATTTTGAAAATAATGTGTTCATCGTGGTGTTCAGTGCCTGAAAGAACAAGTATGCCTGGTGGCGGGAATGGTTTCAGGAAATCATTCATCAGAAACTACGTTTAATTAAGTATAATTTGAAATCAGCTGTATTGTTTATATTAACACTAGGTCTCCCTGAAGTCACACCAGTTTTTTGAGAAAATACATGTAAATTGTCATTTGCACTTCTTTAATGACCTTACAGATATCAAGGCAGTCACCAAATTCAGCCCATACACACCCCAGCATATCTTCTAGTACTATTTCAACTGTGTTAAGTCTAAGGTGGCCACATGCTCACTGCACCCAGATGTGGAACCCTTTAACATAGGATCATTTGACCTCAAATCTGGTTGATAATGTTGGAGGCCAAATGATTAGATCTTACCTCTAACTTGTCTTAATATGCTGCAGAAGTTTTCCTTTCTGAAATCAGAAGGTGGCTTGCATAAAGCTCTTCAGCTATGTCACTTTCTAATGGCACTATTTATGATTCACATAATGAAAGGTTTGCCAGACACTAGATGGTGAGGCAACTCCAGAAATGCTGATTTGTGTAAGGGCTTTAGTCGGCTATAAGCTGTAATGCCATGAAAGGAGTGTATGTGAAATTTAGTGACTGACACTTCTTGATTTAACATTTATTTTTATGTTTTGATTATATCGGTATGTACATTTGTTTCAAGAATATGACATTTTTCATTCTCACCAATGTCACCAGATATTTATTTTCTAACTATATTAGAAATAATAAAACTAAATATTTTATGTTTTAGGACAAATCACAGTTGAAACTGTCAACTGTTCCCTTCAAGAAGTCTGTACGCATTACTATTTTTTCCCATGCTTGTGTTTAGCCTTGCATGCTTCCTGCATGTAAGCTGTCTACCAACAGTAAGAGAATATCACAAATTATTGAGTGTGCATTTTTTATCATTCCTACACCATTTGCTCTCTTACTTCCATACAGTTTCCCCAGGACTGTATTTTCAGATTTTTACTTTACATTCTTCTTGCAGAATAAAACCACACTTTTTTAAATGTCCTTTTATTCTTAGGGAAGCATAGAAATTAAAACACACACATACACACAGAGCCTGATCTGTGTGCACATATTGTGCTAGTAAGTGTGTGTGATTTTTTTATTTTCAAATTCAAAACTATTTTAATTTTTTGCTGGATAGGAACAGTTGTTTTCCAATGTTTTATTCCCTTAATTATGTTGATACTGTGATTTCTGTGTCTTACACTTGTCCTGAGTGTTAAAATGTTAACAGATGTATTATTTCTCCTGGGTGATTCCTCAGCATCTAAATTTTATGTACTGACTTTTCAGAACACACTGTCTGTTCCATCGTCATAGGTGGTGTAAGCAGGAAGTGGGTGGAACAGACCGAGTGTTCTGAAACGTCACATAAAATTCAAATGCCGGGGAATCACTCAAAAGAAAGAATACTACTTTCAGAACATGGCGAAATTTTGAAATCAAGAATGTTAACAGATAGATTATTTTCTTGCCCTGTTCCATGCATTGTTAGAACTTATCTTCTGGTTTTGTTCTGGAACATGTGCATGCACTTTACCTGATTCAGGCTAAGGAATTCTATCCAGTCTCTGCTGTTTTTCAGAATTTTCCTGACACATTGTTCTTAAGTAAATAAGGAGAGTGTGTGTACTGCACTGGGATACGCTTATTTATAGAACAGTTCTTTGTGATTTTGCAATCCTTAATTATACCCCATTTTAATTTTTGTCAGGTATGTATATGTTCTTGCAAAACAATTCACACCACACCTGTTGTACTGCACAAATATGAAGTATGCTTCCCCCCCCCCTCCCCCATCACACTGTTTAATCACAGACTTGTTTTCAAGGCCTGCCCAGTATAATTGTACAATACAGTTTAATGTGCATAATGCCCAACACTATTTGTTTGGGCCATTATGAAATCAAACTAGAGGCAACAGTATTGTGATTAAATAATTGATAGTTTTCTGTGCAACCCTTGAACATGACCCCAGAAAACGATCAAAGTATGTAAAGGTCAGCATTCATAACATAATTTGTACATGAACTTGGATTATCTCTGAAAATAATTCTGCAACATTTCTTTGTATGTTTTTAAACATTCACTTTATTTACTATCAAAAAATGTTATAAGCAGATTTTGTGTAAGAGATAGATAAAATATAATGTCACTGTAACACAGCTCCTTTTGTTGACGTAAGTTGAATAATAACTACATGTTTTGGTTCAAATTAGAAGCCATTATCAGACCAAGTAAAATACACAGTTAGCCCCCTATATACCACCCCCTTACATAGCGTGACCCTCATTTAGCACTCGTGAAGGTCTGTGATCAGAAATTCCTTATTATTTTACCATTGGAAGCCCTCAATATGGCACCTCCCCCAACTTCCAAAACTTCGGTGACATGTATATGTCCATGAACATTAAGTAATGTCGGATACAGAACCACGTTGGAAGGTATTTAAGGAATACTGAGAGATTGGGTTCAGATTTCTGCCTGGCAAGACAGCAGCTGCAATCTGTGCCAAAACATTTATTATTTACCCACTACAAAAATCTTGTTTCAGTTTTTCTGGTGGCCAGTGTACTCAGGACTGTTGATTTCTGTTGAGTTAATGTACATTCAAACGGGTACTGACCTCATAAACCTGACTGCCCTGCTTCCTCAACCCTGCAGGTTTCAAGCTGTCAGTCCTAGACTGTGCGGACAATGATCTGGAGAATTTCAAAATCGCAGAGTATGCTGAGGCGATAACATGCCTGTTAAGTTACCATCAGATGAACATAACAGTGCTGTACAGTTTTAATTTATCCTCACTTTCTGTTAACTAGAAAAATATAGGAAAAAGGGCAATATTAGGTGTTAGTGAAAATAGAGGTTACTTTGCTTATATGGACCAATTTTCTGTAACTCTTCAGTGGAGTTCATCCAACTGTATCCTTATTATGGGACAAATCTGTCAGTTGATGCTGTACTGGTGATATGCTCAGTGAGAAGAATAACTGGGAAAATGTAGCAAATGCTAACATCAGAAAGATTAGAGGTGCAGAATATGAAAAATGGACAGACAGGCAGACATGATAAAGCTAATAGACCTTTTCACAATTTTGTGACTGCACCTATACTGTAATAGTACTTCATTTTACCACCACCCTCGTTATAATGCCACAGATTGCAGTGAAAAGTGGTGGCGCTTTATCAGGGTTGGCTGTGTATGGATGACACGCAAGTGTATTTTTGGGATCAAGATTTTGAGATCTCAAATCCCATTACATTATGTGTTATGTAACATATGTTTTAATGAGCTATGTATTCTATGTCGTTTAATATGCTACAGTCCTTTGTACAATGAATCACTTGTGAGACTCATGTAAAGTGGGACCACATTGAACCAATATGAACCAAATCCAGATACACCTAACAACCACAATTCCAAATTAAATTGAATCCTGTCAGTGTTTTTAGGTGGGTTGATGGACAGAATATGTGTCTGTATTATGCTTTCATTTTATGTACAATATGCTATAAAAGTTGTTCACACTGACTTTACCAGACCAGTTCTCCTTAACATAACAAGTTTTTTGGCTTTACAAAATTCATTTAATTGAAAGAGTAATGTCTCCCTGTCCATTGAAAAGAAAACTGTGGCATAATGAGGAAGTATGTGAGATGGTGGTTTATGTTAATAATTCTTCTGTGTAGACTGTTGTCAGTAGGCCTGTAGATATTTGACTTAATATGAAGCCATGGTGTCAGCTTCAAGCATTGTCTACCTTAGTTACCTTGGCAGCTTAATGGAGGGTAGCTGACATCAAATTTTGTTTTGATAGAGATCATGTTATATGCGAGTGGGACGTATATTATGATAGACTGGCACAAGTCCATGCTTATTGACACCTGTAAAAGAAACCCATTTAAAAGTTTTATTCCACCATGCCATTGTGTAAGCTGTTACAATTTATTTTGTTAATTCACATCTGTGTTAGCTTGCTGAAACAGGCTGATACTTTTCCTATTTGCTAAACCCAAACAGGTTGATGGATTAGATTGGGAAGAGAGACTTAGCTCAACACTGCCTGCACCTAGAGATCCACGTGTTGTTCGATTACTGCTTGAGGCAGGTGCTAGACTATCAACTGAAGAAGACAGAGATAATGCTGCAGTTGGAAAGAGTGGCTGTGAACACACAGGGGAGGCTGTCACATCTAGTCAGGTTTGTGCTGAATGCGTAGGTGTAGAGTACAGTGATATGTAAGTGCGGAATATAATTGTATGAATGTGAATAGTACAATCACATATAGTAGTTACATGTAGGTGTGGAGTACAATTACATGTATTTGTACAGTTATGTGTAGGTGAGTCCGGTCATGTAGGTGAAGAGTACATTCACATAGATATAGAATACAGGCACATATGTGTGTATAGAGTACAGTCACGTGTAGGTAGAAAGTAGTCACATGTCAGTAGGTAGTAGTCACATGTAGGTGTGAAGTACAGTGTGGGTGAGAAATCACCATACAGAAAGCAGTGTGCAGTCGTATCAATCATAATTAGTTTGAATCATGTACGCATTTCTTGGTTGCATGTCAAGTGGATCTGTATGTGCACCTTGATGCTGGACATACAATCTGATGCACCTTCATGTTCTCTGTGACATGCGTTGGATCATTCATGGAATAATGGTGTGGAAGGCATCTTCGACAACTGTGCCCAACTCTTTGTTGGTGATGCACCAACACGCACTCAGTCTTCCCTTGATACTACCCCACAAGGAATCATCCGGGGTGGTAATGTCAGAACTACGTGCTGCAGCCACATGTCATCAATGAGTCCCCTGTCTCGGAGCTGAGGTTTGAGCCTTGTCTCCAGTGTTGCCGAATAAGGTCCAATCAGATAATCGATGTTATTCCTGCCTATATCATCACATGTGGTGGGGCATGTTCCATCTTCTGCATGAAATGGAGATACCTTGACCATAACACATTTGTGACACATGCACTTCGATAGGTGGCACATTAGTCACTGAAAAAAACCTTTGCACAGCATCTGGCACTTGGGTATTTGTCCACCAAAGCATGGCGTGAGTCATAGCGCCGATCCATTTCAACATTCAACGGTTTACTCATGAAAATCAGGCAATACAGCCACACTTTCAAGTCCATCTTCAAGGTGGTCTCACATTGTTAACTGTGACACACTAAGCTCTGATGATCATTTCTTTGTCATCTTCACTGGGGAATGTTGAATGGCACCAGCAACTGCTGTGCTGTGTGATTGTGAGTGCATACTGTGTGGGTATACAGTGACTTTTCGCCCACCCTGTACATTTGTGTGCATGTGGAGAGTACAGTCACATAAAGTCTGTTACATCTATCACGCTTTATGCTAGATATGCTATCTGAAACCAAGCCATTTACTGACATATTAGTCCTCAAGTACTGTAGCTGACTTTATGCCATATTCCCCATGTTTTATTGCTTCTTTCAGTTGATTTTCCTCCAATTTGTAGGAATTCTTCACTGGATGTACCATAATATAAATCTTGCAAATGGATCCAAACACCATGTTGCAGCTATAGGCATCCTGTTTAGCATATGCAAGGTCCCGCATTCAAATCGCTTTCAAGAGACTTCTTTATACAATTTACATCTCAGTGTGTGTGGCAGGTAGTGAAACAGTATACCTTGAAAGATTTGACAGTTACCTCCCAATTTATCCATTGCAGTAATCATATCATGACAGCATTGTGTTACCCTGTAGGATCCATTTTTCCAAAATAGGCTTAATCACCAACTGAGAGTAACATACAGTGATTTTGCTGAGTACTGGTGTCATATCTGTTTGAAATTTTAAGTTTGCCATAAGTCCAGAAGAGAAAGAAAAGGGACCTGCTTACATTATTTGGTCTCTGCATAATGCTCATTTAATGTAATGCTTCAAAATAAGAAGAAGTGTGTAATATTGTAACACATTATTTCCTCTAGTATTGTTGTACTCTACCATCTGTATACTCACCAACACCTAAGGACACATGTGTATGAACAGAAGCAGTACTGAATGAAGTCTTGTTCTTTGTGTAAATGAGAGGGTCTGCTTGGTCCTTTGCATTCAGTGTCTTTATAACTCACTTTATATTTGCAGGTGTCAGAGGAATGTAGCCCAGTCATAGAGTCGCTGGTTCGTGATCCTCTTGCTGAATTGTTGGGAGTGGTGGATGGGGATGTAAATAGACCGGATGGTGGCGGACGCACCTTGTTACACTCATTATCAGCTGAAGGGAATTCACGACTATTGCAGTCAGCAATAACTGCTTGTCATGACGCAGACCTTGAGGCAACTGATCGCCATGGACAGACACCACTGAATCTGGCTGCACGACATGGTCATGGAGATGTTGTGGCAGTTTTGTTAGCATCTGGTGCCACGGCAGATCATGCTGACTGTGATGGTTGGACTGCCCTCAGAGCAGCAGCATGGGGAGGCCATACACAGGTCAGAGAGTTTTGAAATTTCTGTAATCCCAGTATAAGTATGTAATTTTTATAGAGGACTTCTTGTTGTGTTTTAATAAATTACAAGGTAAGCAAATTCTTTATAGTTGCCATCAAACACAGCAATAGTATAAACTGAAGGTACATTCAGTGCAGTTATGTAGTATGGGATCCCATAATATGTACAGTTATATTAAAATATATATAACATATTAAAAATTGTGTTAACATTGAGTAGTTTTGGCTGTGTAGCAATTTTATATTGACAGTAAATCTTCGTTGGTCTGAATAGAAATTAAAATGTATTGTATTTTGCATATAAAAGCTGTTGAGTTTCCGTGTCACAAGTTTAGCTCTTCTAGTTCTTTTGATGTTGTTTTTCTTGCAGTTAATTTTGATTCCAGGTATCTTGTCCTTTTCATTTCCTGTGTGTATTGATATAACTGATGGTGACTGCAGGTGTTCTTTAGTTTCTGATTGGAGTTTTTTATCGAAGGGTATTTTAGTTATCATTAGTGATGTACACTGTAGTTTTGTATCACAATGATGATTGTTCTGAAATGGTAAGTATTTTGTATAGTTTTTATTTTAATTTGTTGAATTAGTGACGGATAATGTGTATGGACATATATGAGTATTACGATTTGTTTTTGATGCTGAGATGGTAGGCATATATGTGCATGCTTGCTGTGCTGTTGCTTGTGACTGAACAAGGTCACAGCAGGTATTGAATGTTTGTAGTGGTGAATGCCCTCTGTTGGTGTTTTTTTTAATTATCATGTCAAATATTATGTTTGGTTGTACTGTGCATTTATCTTTTATTTGATTATTTAATTCTGTTCTGTTACAGATTTATACTCTTTTTCGAGTATCCATAATTTCACCCTTTTTTGCTGTTGAAAGCTAATAACTCAGTATGCTATTGTTTTGTTTAATGGCAACTGTAAGCAATTTGTTTACCTTGTAAAATAAGTATGTATGTTCAAACAAATGCTGATGAATTAATTTGATGTGTTTAAAACAAGGAACTTCATCATATGGTGTTGTTATGGTAGTGAAATTATTGAGTTTATTGCATTATGGACAAACAAATTAGTTTTGGTCTGACAGATATATAACCTCATTTACATGTGTACAAGATAGGATTGTGTTACTAATTTATCATCTTAAAAAAACTGGGATCACCTTATAAACACAACTAAAGTTAAACATGTTCTGCATATATATATATATATTTATATATTTTCTTGATAATAGAAAGTTATGAAAGGGTTAGGAGGGAAGGGGTCATCATAGATTTGAGTAAATTGCAGGTGTACTGTATAAGACATAACCCACAGATCAAGCATTTATAAATAATGAAACAAGGATATAAGAAACTGCCCCCTGCTACTCTTTCACAACCTCCTGCTCCGTCCTCTGCAGTGGAAATTTTCAACATTTTCCAAGTCATTCAGCACATGTTCACTGCCTTGCTTAAGTTTTGTTGACTACTAGCAGTTGCTTGGTACTTCTGTATTCAACAACATGATTTTTTCACAAGAAGGGGTTTTTGTGTTGGACAGTTGGTTTTTTACAAATGAAGCATGGTTCTGATCAAGTGGTTACATTAATAGTCAAACAGGAAAATATGGAGTGCTGAAAACCCACATGCATTGCATGCAAATTCTATGCATTTGTCAAAATCGGGTTTTGGTGCACAGTGTCTCAGAAAAAAATTGTGGTAACATATGTGGTGTGGCTATAAAATAACTGGACTGATGTTAGAACATTTTTTATTCAAAAAGTTATACAATAGAAATATTGTCACCCTCAATGTACTCCCCTCCCCGATCCCTACACCACTCCATGAAAATCTTCCACTGTTGGAATCAATGCTGCAGGTCTTCTTCTGATAGCTTATTCATGAGCTCCGTCATTTTTGCCTTCACTGCATCTACGGACTTGAACCTGGTTCCTTTTAACACAGACTTGATCTTTGGAAATAAAAAAAGTCACATGGGGCTAGATCAGTTGAGTGCGGTGGATGTTCCAACATGGTGATCTTGTGCTTTTTCAAAACTGTTTTGACAGAAAGGGCGTTGTGTGCCAGTGCATTGTCTTGTTGAAGAACCCATGAGCTGTTCTTCCACATTTCAGGTCTTCTTCTTCTCACCCATTCACGAAGGTTTGTCAAAACCTTGTAGTAGACCTGGTTAACAGTTTGACCTTCAGGCACCCAATCCACATGAACGATCCCTCAGATTTCGAAAATAGTGATCATCGTTGCTTTAAATTTGGGTTTACTCTGCCATGTTTTCTTTTGCCTTGGTGAACTGGGGCTCTTCCGGTCATGGTTTGATGCTTACTTTCTGGGTCATATTGAAAATACCATGATTCATCACAAGTTATTACATTCTTTAAAAATTTTGGGTCATTTTCAATGTTTTGAAGGATGTCAGCACAAATGTTCATTCAAATTTCCTTTTGTTCAGGAGTGAGGAGTTTTGACACCATCTTTGAACACACTTTTTTCATGTTGAAATTGTTACATAAAATCTGTCAAACAGTTCCCTTTTCAGTGTTAATTTACTCAGCAACTGCTCGAATGCACAGGCGACGATTTTGTCGAACAATTTCACTGACTTTTTCGATGTTAGCATCTGTTTTTGATGTGCTGGGATGACCGGGGCCCTGATCGTCTCTGATCTCTTCCCTTCCCTCTTTAAACCTTTTAAACCGCCCGAAAACTTGACTAGGAGATAGACTGTCATCACCATAAACTTTCTTCAACAAATCGTACATTTCTGTATTGGATTTTCCAAGTTTCACGTAGAATTTCACATTGACACGTTGCTCCATGTTAACACTTAACAAGATTCTGACAGAGAACAAGAACACGATCCACTTCAAGCAAAGGCTACTGCCAAACTGTTTGCCGCATGACTTTGAAATTGTAAGTGTGAATGGAGGGGAGAACACAAGCCAATATCACACACCGCTCGCTGTTGCCAAGTTTACAGGGAAGCGAAAAAAAAATAAAGTCCGGTTATTTTATGGCCACATCACATAGTTCTTTGAAGAGACTTCAGGAGTGGACATTTTTAGCATGTGCTGTAATTACACATTGTTCACGACATTCTTGCTATATTCAAAAAAATAAAAGTGTAGAAAATAAAATACATGGTTAGTTATGTGATGAAAGCAATTTTAAATTCATAATATATAATTGACCAACAAAATGCATTTCAATATTTGTGATGTATTTTAGTCACAATTTTTTCACCAACATGTTTTGGCCACTGTTGCTGCCGAAACATGTTTAATGCATGGATGATGGAACATGTTAAAACAAATTTGGATTGTTTGTTCTTTGTCTCTTCTGCTTAGAAAGTAAATGAATAGATATTGTCTTCACTGTCAGCCTCTCAGCCTTGTGTGTATGAGCAGCAGTTATAGTGAAATTGTTTTGACAGAATTTGATAATATATAAATGTAAAAAATATGAAAACTGTTTCACTACTTAAGCTCTGGCAGGTAACAAGAACCTTTGGAAATTAGGGGTTTGAAGGTAACTGTATGGAAGGCTGAGATACAAATAATTTTGCTATATATTTCTCAAGATTTAATGGTTTAGTCATGCATTACTTGCCAGACATGAGCATTTATGATTTCCACACTATACTGCTTGGTGCCATAACCTAGAAAACTACAATGTGAAACTAAGTAACTAAAATGTAAAGCACATTTTATGAACTCTTGGTGAATGTTTGTCACTGGAAAAGTTATTTACCTATTTAGGAATGCCTTGCCCATAACAGAATGCGAAAGGCAGTCATAGTCCTTGCATATCCTCAGTCAGTTTGATCTGTTTCATGTCTTTGCATTTCCTAAATGGATATAACAATCAGGGAAGCTTAAACTTGTTCATTGTCATATTATTGTTTCTAGTGCAGATTTCAGAATAATATTAGATTGGAATATTGATTTCTTTGTAATATGTCATAGGAAGATTGCAGTATGTATGAAGATTTAGTACTGTTGACACAGCTAATTATGTGGATGGCATTAAGTCTTTGTGTTATATTACACAGTGGGATGCCTACGACAAAATTTAAAGAAGATTGCAGTAATGAGTGTATCCTGTCACAACAGAGATATGAGTATAGAATACTTATACTGCAGGCTGCATGTGGGGAGAAAATTGATGTACACTTTGTGTTAACCTCAGTAAGTCCCCCCCCCCCCCCTTTATTTTTTGGGTTGTAGATTCTCTACTAGAAGATTATGAGACCTATGATGATGCGGTCACCCAGAGG
>Ga0123354_10017986_pt1 | contig 11077 bp, 4 predicted proteins | sample TergutLab28metaG_2_FD_97872 | JGI IMG/M metagenome (GOLD analysis project Ga0123354, IMG submission 97872) | Labiotermes labralis P4 segment gut microbial communities from Petit-Saut dam, French Guiana - Lab288 P4 | ecosystem: Host-associated > Arthropoda: Insects > Digestive system > Gut ... | reverse complement strand
GGACCCGTTGCGCTGACCACGTGACACCCCTCTATCCGCAAAAGTTGGCACTAATTTCGCCGACCGGCGGCGGCCGCTCTGTCGGTATAGTTCGCGTGCGGACTAAGGCCACGGAGTTTAGTTCAGTTTAGTTTAGTAACAGCCTGCATAAGGCATAGGTCACCTCTTTGTTGAGGTTTCTAGCTCACACACTTTTAGACACATACACACACACACACACACACACGTGCTAGGACTCCTACGAACGAGTGAGCAGGTCGTCGCAAAGGCCGCAACCTACACAACACACAACAAACACGACAGACCAGTACCCATGCCATCAGCGGGATTCGAACCCACGATCCCCGCAATCAAACTGCTTCAAACTTACACTCTAGGAGACACGGCGACCGGGATAGGTAGTACTCAAGATTAGGTTGCCTTTAAACTAGTTATTAATTGTTATTTGCTGCAGAGAGGAAGTATCACAAGACATCCACTATTGTCGAAACAATAGCGATTCCTAATCCGGAGTTCAGGCCTAGCGGAAGGGTAAGCAAAGCCATCCAGTTAATCTTTCGCTAGAGCTGACTTCCGGGTGAAGATTCGCCACTGTTTGGAAACGAAATTTAAAAAGAGACCTGAAAAATAGGGATATTAAGAAGGCCAAAAGTGGGTAAAGCCGATCACGTAACAACAATACTGCCAACCGTATGTTAAGTCTGGTAAAATGGACTAAGACGACAAAGCAAATGAATTGGACAGGAAAAGTAAGAATGAAATCTTCCCCTTGTTGTAGTCTTTCTTTTGGGTGATTTCCCGGCTTCTGAATTTTATGTGCCGACGTTTCGGAACACTCTGTTATTTCCATCTTCATAGGTTGTGTAAGCATAACCACCTATGAAGTTGGAAATGACGCCGGGGAATCACCCAAGAGAAAGAATACAACATTCAGAACACGACGGAAGTTTGAAATAAACGCGGTACCTCAGAATTTGCATGCAGAATCTCAGAAAACCAAAAAAAAAAACTGCCAGAATAGATATTATGCAAACCAAGAATCTAACCTGGGACTTCCCGAATATGAAGCATGAGTACAGATCACTTGGCGACGAATTCTTAACCCCACTTTCTTAATTACTTGTTACTGCTTTCATGTGAAATACTGAAGCAGCCCAGGTTCTTTGCTTCAACGCATCTCATAAACGCATCGGGTAGCAAATAACAGTGTGTGGTTTCTTAACAATTATGTAAGGTGTGGCTGCGTTTCTCAGTACGCTGTGATCCACTGCTCATCTGCAGCGACGGTACTTGTTCCCCCAGTACACTGTAATTAGGTAGAGACTAAACCTTAAGGTCCTCCTCCCACAGTTTCATATTTTGTATATTTCCCGCGTCTAAATGACGAAGAAAATTAAGGGTTGGCCACAAAGCGTGCAAAAGAAGTGTAATAGCTACCACTCCTACCGCACATTCATGTGGCAACCATACGTACTGCCAATTTTCAGCCAGGAGAATAACACTCTGCAACAGTACAGATCAGCAAGGTCATCGTAACGAAAGAACAATGACTATACAGTAACTTGAGGGTTATTTGAACGTGCATCTTCCTCATGAAATAAAGCGAAATGCCAACTTGATGCAACAAGGTAATTTTATTGATGTATTCTTAGATCGACAGGTTTCGGGTACATACGCCCATCATCAGGAGCATTAGATGTTAAGATGTCGTGTGTACGGTGCGGATGGTGCCGTGCGGCACGGCACCATCCGCACCGTACACACGACCTACTCAGCGGCTCTCAAGACCACCACCCATCCAAAAACTCGGTGCAGAAAACCATATGCTGCAACTCAACATCTAATGCTCCTGATGATGGGCGTATTTACCCGAAACATGTAGAGCTGAGAATGCATCAATAAAATTACCTAGTTGCATGAAGTTGGTATTTCGCTTTACAACAATGACTATAGTTTAATTCAGATGTGCTGCATCTTACAGCAGCAGTATTAGACACGCATTCGCAGAGTTAGGAAAGATGGACTCTCTAATATGAAGTTTTAATTACTAAATGTATTTATTTATTCATTCATTCACTTAGTTCTTCAGAATTACATTTACAAAGCTGTTGTAAAATAGTCGGGTTATGATCCTGACCACTCACCTTCTTCTAGTGTCTAGGTTAAGAATGAGTGGAGCTTTACCGCCATCCCTCCTCTATACTTTACGACGCTGTTAGTAGCTGATATTCGTAGGACAGAACTGTAAGAAGAAGAATGATGATGATAAGGACAACAATTTAGAAAGAAACTGCCGTGACACAATTGGATTTGTATCCAGAAATCTGACTGGAATGGCTGAGGACAACGACAATTTCAATCAAAATACGTAGTTTTTTTTCCCGCCGATATTCTTCCGACTGCAATCCAGAGTATTATTGCTGCATCATCCTTCTCGATTTGCGTTTTACTACTCAACGTTCATTTCAGTTACCATGAAATATTGTACTAGCCCTTCTGTAAGCAAAAAATTGTTAAGTCTATTTTACTCCCAGAAAAATAAACACTGAAAATCTAAGGAATTTACTGGGATTTATGTTGGTTTAAAGTGGGCCGGGATAGCTCAGTTGTTACGGGCAGGACGGTCCGGGGATCGAATTCTGGCAAAGGTGTGCTTTAGAATAGGCCCAAGTGGAGTGGCAGATCTGCATAATGGAAGAAGGTTTCTGTGTATCTGACAGCGACAGCCACAACTCATCAGAGAATAAAGGTCACAACCTGAAATATTAGGAGTAGTTTTAGAACGATCATGGTATGCGCCGTACCAATCAAAATCCGTTCATTGGAATTCGGTCGGAGCATGGGACTTATACCCAAAGCAGCGATCAGTGATCTGAGGCAACAAGCTTTCACGTGGCTAAAACTCCAGCCATGTTTTCTCTGAGGTTAAACCTGAGCCCGAAGAAATAATTGAGCATCAGATATGTTCTCTGCGAGGTACGGCTGAAGTTTGGCCTCGAGCATATACGAATATACACAGATTGCAGCAATCCGAGAGATGAAATTAGTAATTGGTTTGCTTTATAACAAAGAAAACATTGATAAAAGAGGCCGTGGTGTACCGCGTGAATATTGCAACGCAGGAAACACGATTCTTTGAAGCGTCAGTACCGTTTACTCCTATAATAAAATCAATGAGATGCACTAATTCCTCAAATTTATTTTTGGAATAAAACTCTACATGTTTCGGATAGTTTCTCTGTCCATCATCAGGAGTTTAGCACTGTACACACAACAATGGTATATGTCATACAGGTTTTACTGACAGCTTGCTGAGAGCTTGCTGTCAGCAAAACCTGTATGACATATACCATTGTTGTGTGTACAGTGCTAAACTCCTGATGATGGACAGAGAAACTATCCGAAACATGTAGAATTTTATTCCCAAAATAAATTTGAGAAATTAGTGCATCTCGTTGCTTTTATTATAAAAATATATCACGATGCACGGTTCTCTGAATGTCAAAATACCGTTTTCTCGTCAACACGGCATGGTAACCCAGCAGACTTTAAACCTTCCACAGCACAAACCCATTTAAATTACGGCACGCAGTTGCTCTAAAGTCCACTTCAGACCTCATTTCCCAAATTACATCTTGCCACAAATGTACCCAGCCATAACCTTGAGTTCCTTGTTTCCCCGTACATCGTGCTTGTCAAATAAACCACATAATTATTTCAGTTGAGGCACGCGGTGGCGCATTTGGATCAGGAACGACCCTACAAGCTGGAAGGTCGCGGGTTCGATTCCCAATTGGAATTTTTTATTGACGTAATCCTACTAGCCGCTCTGTGATCCTGGGGTTGACTCAGCATCTAACAGAAATGAGTGCCAGGAATATTTCCTAGGGGTAAAGTTGGCCGGTGAGTAGGTTTGACAATCTTACCACAGTCATGTGCCGAGTATCTTGAAATCCGGGAACCTCATTTTCCTGGAACACTCAGGGTCTGTTGAGGCCTGTGCAGGGATTGCTTTACCTTTCCTTCAGTTACCTCAGGAATGTTAGTTCAACCGCACAAATTGACCTAGGGTTCGAATAACTATACCTTATAGTATAATGAAGAATCACGTAATTCATACCTTGCGATAAACATTAATCGGGTACCAAATAAAGTGACATGAAATTGACGGAAATGTAGCACACATGGGGTAATAAATGCACATAAAACCTTACGGAGCAGGGATAGAGTATTCGGTACAGCGACTACTGACGGATAGGACGCTCCGAATTTCAAATTCCGGTAGAGGCGCGAGGTTTTCCCTTCTCCAGAACCGTCTGGATCAGTTTAGGGGCCCACTCCGCATTCTGCTCAACGAGTACTATGGTTTCTATTCGGAGATAAAGCGGCCGGAGTATTAAGTTGACCACCGTCCTCCTTCTAGTGCCGAGATTAAGAACGAGTGGTGTTATACTCTTCTTTACGCCTTCACGACGTGGATAGGGATAAATTTATCTTCTTTATACTCATTATTAATCGGAAAAGCTGAAGGAAGAAACCACTTGGGAACGAAAAGCATATTATTAAATTCATTCTTCCAGTAAAACAATCTGAGGGTATGGATTGGGTTCATCAGGCTCAGATAAGCCTTTCCCTCGTGATAATCAAATTTCGGGTTCAACAGAACACTAAGTTCACTTTATGAATATATATTTCCGTCAACACAACTATATAATAAAAACATAAGTTAAAGCGACATGTTTCGACTTAAAAAGTCATCTTCAGGTGAAGCTAAGAACCATGAAATTCTTTAAAGTGTGGCTGCGCGCATTTGGGATCCCAGATGGCTTACAATGTGTGCTGTGATTCGCACTACGTACATAACGTGACTTATATCTATTGTACTATTGTAGTTATATTAGGGTCAAGTATGTGACGGGTGCCAACCAAGTAGAAGCCCAATCAGTGAACAACGGGCCCAGGAAAGTAGCACGTCACATAGTTGACCCTAATATAATTACAATAGTATAATAGATATATGTCACGTTATGTACATGGTAAGAATCACAGCAAAAATTGAAAGCCATATGGGATCCCAAATGCGCGCAGCCACACTGTAAAGAATTTCATGGTTCTTAGCTTAGCCTGAAAATGACTTTTTAAGTCGAAACATGTCGCTTTAACTTATGTTTTTATTATATAGTTGTGTTGACGGAAATATATATTAATAAAGTGAATAATATAAATACACAACAGGATGACTTCATTCAAATTCAAAGAACACTAAACACTTATCGACTCTCTGAGCGACCATTATCTTCCGGGGTACGCCACTGCATGGTATTCGTTTCAAAACATTTTTCTTCTCTTTAATTTCTACTCAACAGAAAGTATAGTGATACGCAAGCACCGAACGCTCTAGAGCAGACAAACGACAAGCCCCAGACTTCTGCAGTAAGCAAAGAACTGGTGTTGAGGGAACAGGGAAGTATTTCTCTTAGAACACACTTTCAGTCAGTTGTTGGCAATAGCTGTGCCTCCATTTCATTGCAAATTTAAATTAGGGCAGTTTGGCTTTAGGGTACTAAAGAGCTGCTCGGAACTTTCACGTCGCCTTCAGTGCAAAGAGACTGTTAAGTACGTAACAACCAAAAAATTTCCAAATGCACTCCACTCCAGGTGAGGCGACTCACTTCCTAGCGCTTGATGTTGGTCAGGTTGCATAAACTGTCCTACTTCCACAGTCACCTTCTCATGCCCGCTGTCTGCCTATACCGGCCACTTGCTACTGTCGATTTGTTTTAATTTCTTCCGGGTCTGCTGGCTTCGTTACGTAGAGCACCAATTAAAGGATAAAGAAAGTGTTCAACTCTTGCTTAAGTTACTGTATAATTTTGCGTGCCAGCCAGAATTAATCAAAAGTTGTTCGCGTCTAGTAGAATATATATAGCCTACAATCCGACGGGTTTGATTTGGTATGTACGATTACTCTCTAGTTCATTTCCACATCACAATTTGTTATAACAACATATTATTAAAAGTCAAAGTACTATTATCTGTAGGCTTGATCTCAGATGCTAACCTCACCAGACCCTTTCTTCATTTAGAAGTTCATCGAATCAGATTCCCCACATATCCCACCGGCTCTCATCACTAACTAACTAACTCCATGGAGAAGAGGTTTCCTTGAGAAGCTCTCATTCTCTCAGCTAGTCAAGGAAGTTCCCGTATTCTATGGAAGTCACATGTTCATTACTACTTTAACAAAAGCCCGCCACATGTCCCTATCCTAGGCCAGATCAATCCATCCCACGCTTTTCCAACCAACCTCCTGAAATTCCATTTTAGTATTGTCCTTACATCTATGCCTAGGTCTTTAAAGTAGTCTCTATTCCTCAGGATTTTCCACAAAAACCGTGCATAGACCCATACGTGCCACATGCCCGGCCCATCTCGTTTTTCTTGATTTCATCACTCAGATAATATTTAGTGAGAAGTGCAAATTATGAGGACCTCTCAGTCACACACATACTAAATTTTTAGACAAGACATTAGGAAGTCTTAAAACTTTATTGATTATAGCAGATGCAATTAAAGGTCAATGTTTTACAGGTAGGCAATTCGGTGACGCTTTGTACTTGTATTCGGAAGGTACATGAGTCGAATCTCGCCGACAATGCCGGCTATATTAAATGCCCCACGGTGTTCCTCAGTCCTTCCAGACATCTGCTGGGATTATTACGTCTATTAGGCTACGACCACTTCCTTCCAAACCCTTTCCAATTCACTATTCACCAGTAATCCTGCCATCGACGCTTACAAATGCAACACAGTGACAACGTCGTTCAGCAGACAACAAGTACACTGAACATTCAGCGCTGGCTGCTGTGTCAATGGGCGAGTACTGAACTTTCCGAAGTGTCGAGGGTTCGAGGTTTCTTCATCCTCACGCTCAAACAGCGTGACTGAAGACGAAGCACTACAATCTTTCGGATAGTCGAGAACGATACGTCCAACACCAGAAGATACGAATCTTCAGCGATACCGCTGTGAGAACCTCAAATCTAAAGCAAAAGTTTTATAGCTGAAAAAAATTCGGAGGGTCCGATGAAGACTGGTTACCTGGTCGGTGACTGCGTTCAAATACCAGTAAGGAACGTGCAGAGCAAACCGGCTGTCAGACAACCTTGAGAGACCTTGAAACCCAGCGGTAGATAGATGTAAGATTACTTTGCACCACCTCGTTATTGCTCACAAGTGCAGAGAACTGAATGCTCTTCCCTGCCCCCCCTTTAATATATTCCTGTTGTGCGAAACAATTATCGTGTTTCGTATCATGTTGTCCTATCCCATCGGTACATTTCATCATCAAGGTTGGCAAGTCATGTCTGTTTCACTGATCCCATGCCAATCAGATTGGAGTTTTCTTCTCTCAACGCCGACCCTCTACGAGCAGGCCATAGTATAAAGAGGCCAAGGATATAAAACCCATGTATGGCACTGATGACGGTCCAGACAACTTCCTTTCTGCCAACTGTCATACTTCCCTCTACAGCCAAGTGGCCTGCGGTAATCAACCTAAAACGCTTGTCGTCAGCTTATGGTTATTTTTACTAACAACACAGTAAGCAGAACAGTTAGGATAGTAGAGAGGAATATACTGAAGTACACAGGCTACTGTAGCTTCTACACAGTGCACACGACCTGCCTCCCGGCGTCCCAAGACTCCTGCGAGCACTTTAAGTTTTGAAAACCATATGCAGTACTGTACAGCCTTGCACTCCTGAAGATGGACACAATGGTGGCCAAAACATGTTGAGTCATTGGTTTATCAATAAATCGTAATTGTTGCATCAAGTATGCCTAACAAATCATTTCATATTAAGGATGCACGGTCACACGAACATCAAAAATCGGTAGAACTTCTTTGGACGAGTGATCAGCACATCGCACAGAACACTCGCAAGAGAAAGGCATCTAAGCGCCCGGCGGGATTGAAACCCGTAATCCCAGTAAGCGAGTGGCCGTAATCCCACGCCTTAGGTAGTGCGGCCACCGGGATGGCATATGGTCTCAATACAATAGTGAAAATTTATTTAAATGCTCTAAAAATATATTACGTAAACAGTGCCACATTATTTTAAAAATATATCAAAGAAGAGAAATGCGCTCTTCTGAGTAAAGAGGCAGCAAATATTGGTAATTCCAAAGAATTATATTTTAGAAGACTGAAATACATTTTAACTTCTTAAAATCACGAATCTTTGACTGGGTGTAGAATATTGTCACGTTCACATTTTACTATAACTACATCTTGTTGATTTTAAATATTTGTATACCATACGTGTAATTTTGCCGATCCCAGTGGTCACGCGGTCCAAGGCGTGAATCTGAGGCCGCTCGCTTGTTGGGATTGCGGTTTCGAATCCCGCCGGAAGAATGGACGTCCGTCTCTTGTGAGTGTTGTGTGTTGTAAGGCAGAGCTCTCAGCGTCTGGCTGATCACTCGTTCAGAGGAGTGTTGCCGATAGTGGTGTGTCTGATTGTGATAGTGAAGTCCACTAAGGGCTGTTGCACTATGAAGAAAAAAATGGTTGTGTTTTTATCTTCATTACATTTTTAAACACCCAGTGATGTTACAGTAGATGAGACATAAGGTGAGTTCTTTGATGATGATGATGATGATGATCCTAGGACCGAAATATGTCGATAACATTCGTGTCAATTAATAAATAGTAGATATAGAATTACGTACATTGATGGTACTTATATTACTAATTACAGTGATACCTCGGCTAACGAGTGACCCTGCTAGCGAATTTTTCGGCTAACGAAGATTTTTTTCGCTATTTTTCGGACTCGGCTGACGAATGTGGATTCGGCTAACGAATGTTTTAGTGGATGCTCGCGCTAACATAAAGCAGCAAACATGAAGGGTCGGGCCATTCCAGGAGCTTATCTTTTCCGTCTGTATGTGTGTTTCGGCTAACGAAGATTTCGGCTAACGAATGTGATTCCGGAACGAATTATCTTCGTTAGCCGATGTATCACTGTACAGTTAAAGTATTGTATTTATTATATTTGCTTAATTTCTATGCGTATTTTATATAACTGATGCAAAATCGTTCTTTTACGTATTTTCGCAGGTTCTAACACTACTAGCCGTCTTGCTCGTCAGAACTGATGCCTATTACACCCCTGAACACCAGCATAACTTGAGATGTGGACATCTTGGTTATGGCTACGGTGGACTGATAGGTTACGGTGGCTATGGGGATTATGGTGTAAGTCAGAATCTCGCCTATGGTCCACCTCCCATTACCGGCTATGGCTATGCTGCGACAGCGCCAGTCGTACAAACGTACGCCACACAGCCTGTTGCAGCCCGCTACACGGTCACTCCAGCAGTAAAATACACAGAGACCAAACCTGTAATCGCATCTTACGTTACTGTTCCTGCTCGCGCAGAAACGGTCGTAACTGGTCCCCTCATTCAGTCTTATGCCATAGGTTCTTCTGAATCATCAGTTCAGTCCGGGGTCAGTTATTCCTCCGGTAAGACAGCCACTGTTGCGTCTTCTTACCAGCCCGCGTCTCCTGTAGTTGTCAAGTACAGCTCCCCCGTTACCCAGTACGCAGCTTTGGCTCCTGCGGTGACATCCTACACCAGTGGTGCAGTCGTGAAGCTTGCCGACGTAACTCCTGCTGTGCAGTACACGGCTGTGTCACCTTCCGTTTCTTCGTACTCAGTCACGCCAGCCGTGAAATATACATCATCATCCGGCGGCTACTCCACTTTGTCTGTAGCCGCCCCGTCTGTTTCCAGTGCTCTAGCACCTACTTCATATTCTACAAGTCATGCAGTGAAACACGTGTCTGTTAAGCCAGCTGTCGCTACGTACTCAGTAGCACCAACGATTAAGTATCTTTCTGTCAAACCTGCTGTGAAATATGTCTCAGTTGCGCCTGCTCTTAAATACGTATCTGAAACACCGGCCCAAGTGTCTTCCTATTTGTCTGCTGGTGAAACTGCTTCGTACTCTGGAGGTACTGCAACATCGTATTCCTCTGGAGGAGCTTTGTCATCTTACTCCGCAGGTGGTGCTGCAGCCTCTTACAAATACGGTGCCGCCTCGACTTCTTACTTATCTGGTGGAAGTTCATCTTTGTCATCTGGTAGTTCCTTGACTTCCTACACTCCTGGTGCCACAGTTTCTTACCCATCTGGTGGTGTGGCTTATCAAGCGGTGGCAGCGCCGGCTGTGTACTCTGCCCCAGTTGCGGTGACAGCTCCCGTGGTAGCTTCTGCACCGGCCGTACTGACACAAACCGCTCCTGCACCCGCGATATACGCACCAGCTGCACCAGTACTCGCATCCCTGATCAACACAGCTCCTGTACAAGCCACACCAATCGAGGCCAAAGCTGTTCTCACGCCTGTGATCAAAAAGTACCACAAGGACCACGTAAGTACAATTTATTCTGGCTGAAGGCTTATCTGTCCCCGAAATGAAGCTTATCGGGAAAAATTGTTTCATAAGTGACCCTTCATGCAAACGCCGGGGTGGTACCTCGGTTACTCCACTACCATTTCCCTCCCAATCCTTTTCAATTTATCATTCACCAATCATCACATCATTTGACAATATATAGTCTGATATAAAACACTGTACAATAAATCGCAAATTTCGCTTGAAAATTACACTCGAATCATAAGTAAAGCGTGTAATCATAACGGGTGTTTCCAAATGATCAGAGACGTACGTAAAATGTGACAATTTGATGGTGCAAGTGGATTGTTCCACGAGAGCCAGTAGCAACTTTCTGGCCACCGCCTTCTTGCTACTACAAGTACCGGATAGTGCCCAAAACAAAAACAGACTTACTTCGGTTGGCTCTGAATACAGATATACTTATTGTTTAAATGAACAGGACGCGGATAGGTACAAAACTCATATAAATTAATAAAATGTAGAGATCTAGGAAGTGTGTCATCCCCGTTGTGTGTGTGAAACTAGGAAAAGGTATGTAGTCAAACACAACTTAATCACTGAGGTGTATTTAATGACTGTGATGGAAACAACTACATGTTTCGGCCT
>Ga0123354_10017984_pt1 | contig 11078 bp, 6 predicted proteins | sample TergutLab28metaG_2_FD_97872 | JGI IMG/M metagenome (GOLD analysis project Ga0123354, IMG submission 97872) | Labiotermes labralis P4 segment gut microbial communities from Petit-Saut dam, French Guiana - Lab288 P4 | ecosystem: Host-associated > Arthropoda: Insects > Digestive system > Gut ... | reverse complement strand
TGATCCGCCCATTTCATTTTCCTTTATTTGATTACCCGTGTAATGTTTAGTGAGGAGTACTAGTTACTAATAATAATAATAATAATAATAATAATAATAATAATAATAATAATAATAAAGACAATAATTCTTAGCGACAGAATATGAATCGAAAAAAGAAATAATAACAATAGAGAGGAAATAATTTAAAGATATAAAGGAAAATAACCCAATTAAAATAAAAACGTTTTTTTTGTAAATATTATTAAAAATTCAGTTAAATAACAAGCGAAATAGAATTTGCCCTGAATTTACCAATTTACCAATTTACCAATTTACCAATTTACCAATTTACCAATTTACCAATTTACCAATATATCTACAGGGGAACTATTGAAAAGTTATAATAATGATAATAATAATAACGACAATAATAACAATATGTAACGAGAGAGGTGTCTGTAGTTCAGGAATAAGGCAGATCAGAAGCCAAGCAGGACGCCAATTCTCTACCGTTACACTGCCAGGCATAACTGTGTATTGCCGTTGACCTGAGAAGTTTTTGGTAACTCGCACGCAATTTAAACACGTTTTATCATCTGAGGATATGCTTACATGCACAGACCATGTTATCGTGTTACGTAAATGACGCTACAAGCGGAATGGGCATTGGGAGCTGTGGCGCGAAACTGGATGAGTGGTGGAGATGGTGGGTTTTGCTTGTGTTATCGTTTGAAAATTTCAGTAGCCTATATGGTACGCTCCATGAGGGCCCTGAAATACCCCCCCTTCCCCCCCTCAAGCCGGTCGTGACGGAGGTAACAGCTGCGTCACAACGGTCTAGGGTGCCTGTCCTGCGTAATGCCGTAACTTGGGCTGCGCCCTCTTCCCGGGTGGATGTAGACGTTTTTGTGCTTCTTTTCACAAAGTGCATGAAATGAATTTATAATTAGGGGAAGGGTTATCTAACACTCCTAAAGTTTAACCCATGACATTGCAAGAAAGATTTAGATTGAATATGGCATCTGTGAGCGGACAGGCAACTGTAGAGTTTAGTGAAATTATGGTGTTTTACTATCATTTGTTAGCTTTATATCTTTTGGGCACATTATTCCACATCGTTGGACTTACCACTGTAAAGAAAACTACCGTATATTCTCGAATCTAATCCGCACCCTTTTTACAGTTTCAGAGGGCTATAAAATCAGATGCGGATTAGATTCGCGGTCGTGAGCTGGATTTTGAAAAAATGATAGAACTGCTGTACGTGACGTAAGAACAATGCAATACAAGAATTTATTATTTTGTTTACTATTTATAATATTATATAATATATTATTTATAATTTATTATTCATCAGGCTCGACGTCATCACTCATAACTGAATCGTTATCCGTCACCCAGTCACTATCAGCTTTATCTTCACCATCGTCCTCCCATAGGTGCGGATTAGAACCGCGAACTAACTTTTTTTTTGTTTAAGAAATCGGCAAAAACTAGTGCGGATTAGATTCGAGAATATACGGTAGTTAACGACATAAACATAATAGTATTTATCAGAATTTACAATATTTATTAATAATGGTAATCAATACTGCAAATATTTATGAAACACATAAGAAAGGACATTAATTTATAGCTAGTTTGATTGATATAATGTGGTACAATGATTTTTGTAACAGGAAGCTCGACAAATTTCCAACAAATATTATGATACAAGAAGCAATATCCTTATCCACGTCATGAAGTAATATAGGAGAATATGGTCACAGCTCCACTTGTTCTTAACCTCGGCAGGATGTGGATGTCAGTGACCCTGGCCCACATTACCCCGGGAAAAGGTGACTGCATGGGCCCCACAGACGGTTTAGAAGATTGCGAGAAGTGAAAAAAGCCTTTCGCCTGTCAGGCGCTGATCTGTGCACCGTCCTGCCTGTGAGATACTTAGTATATTGAGTGCATTATCCCGGCTCGCAGCATTATGCGATGTTTGTTAGAAGTTACAGCACGCTACGGAACAAATGTAACTGTAACAGCAGCTTTTACAACACACGAATGTAAATATGTAATAAATATGACTGTTACTCAATTATTACACCAACCACTGCACATATATAAAATTTATAAAATTTACACATTAAAACATAAAAAACGCTCCGACATGTTTCGGTCCTAAGACCATCATCAGGGAGCTATATATATTCCTTGCTAAAGTCACACTAGAAATAGTCACAGATTAATTTCGTTTTACCAGTTGGGTGTTGTGGCAGCATGCCGTGTTGTGTAATGTTATGTTGCGAAGAGTGCCCTGCTATGGATGTGCATTCTGCAGACTCGTAATTATTACTTATTTAAGGTGTCAGTCAATCGGAGGAGGCTGTATCACCCTGGACAGCAGGCTACTTTGCGACACATTCAATTATCCGAATATTCTACTTGGGCTGTTTTCTCCTGCAGACGAAATCATTAAAATCCCCCTCAACCCCTGTTACTCGTATTTACCAGTCGACAATGCGCACCATCTCATAAGTCTCTTTGTCTTAGTATCATATCGCTCCAACCTATCGTGCTACATTTCACACAACAGTCTTGAGCGTTTCCTTCTGTTGTCTACAACTGCAGTCCCACTGACAGGACGTGAATTAACTGAGGGCACGCAACAAACAACACAAACAAACGCTTTTTACTGTACTTTGACCATAATATATTTGATTTTAGATTAATATAATTATTTTACCATACTCAATTATTACACCAACCACTGCACATATATAAAATTTATAAAATTTACACATTAAAACATTAAAAACGCTGCGACATATTTCGGTCCTAAGACCATCATCAGGGAGCCATATCGTCCTTGCTAAAGTCACACTATAAAAAGTCACAAATTTCGCTGTATCAGTTGGGTGTTGTGGCAGCATGCTGCCACAACACCCAACTTGTACAATGAAATTAATCTGTGACTATTTCTAGTGTGACTTTAGCAAGGAATATATAGCTCCCTGATGATGGTCTTAGGACCGAAATATGTCGGAACGTTTTTAATGTTTTAATATGCAAATTTTATAAATTTTATATATGTGCAGTGGTTGGTGTAATAATTGAGTAACTCGACAACATGCACGGTGTAAGAACAAAAACAAATATGGCTGTAGTAGCAGGAATATATGTGTCTGGTGGCAGCAGGGAAAGAATTTTGGTATTAAATTGCTAGAGAGTTAATTATGTAAAATTACAAACAATTCCTACTGAAAATATTAAATTTTTTCTTTACAAAGTGACTTTCTACAACCTTACTCACGCAGCAACATATATTTATTTTCATTTCCACGCTAAGCCAAAATGACCAAGACTCGGAGTGAACGTTCAATATGTACTACGCTAGAAGAGAGGCACAGCTCCACGCATTCTTTAGGTCGGCGCTACGTGGAGGCGGGTGGTCAGCTGCACTAATCCGTTGATATAGTTTCCCAGGGAGGGCTCAATACGCACTAGACAGAAAGATAAATTGGACGAATTCCGTCTGGGCGTAAAATTACAGGAATTTATCTCCGGTACTCGAGTCTGTGTGGGCCGGTCAGCGTAGTCGGTATAGCAACTGGCTACGGGCTGGACGGTCTGGAGATCGAATCCCGATGGGGCGAGATATTCCGCACCTTTCGAGACCGGTCCTTGGGCCCACGCAGCCTCCTGTACAATGGGTACCGGGTCTTTCCCAGGGATGAAAGCGGCCGGGGCGTGCTGCTGACCCCTTACCCCCTTCTAGTGCCATGGTCAAGAAAGAGTAGAGCTATACCTCTACTTCCCTATGAGCCGTATGACCTGTACTGGGCATCCGTGTCTGTACAATGGTGCACTTTACCTTTACCATTACTCCAGTCTGTAGTGTAGTAACTGTACCGCCTGAGTTGAATGGAAACAGTCAGACGTCTACAGAAATATTATACGATGTATATTGATTTATTAAGCGCTTTCGCAATATTGCGAATACAGATTATTAGCTTCGTAATGTCTGTCAGTCCGTCCAAATGGAACAACTCGGCTCCCACTAGACAGCTTCATGAAATTTCATATATGAGTATTTTTCTAAACTCTGGCGAGAAAATTAAATTGTCATTACAATATGACAAGAACAAAGTGTACTTCACGTGAAGACCGACATGCATATTTTTGATTGTAACTAAATTATTCTTAGAATGAAAAATGTTTCAGAAAAAAGTTGTAGAGAAAATCGGAACACATATATTGTGTTCAATAACTAGTTTTTGCAGATCGTGCCGTTTATGAGATAGTGTGGGAAAATATTGTAGAGCAGGGCAGGCCACAGATGACAGTATGGCGCATGCGCATTGCATGCAGCCTACCTAAGGACACAAATACAAACACTGAAGCTGTGTAATATTCGTCGCTTTTCCACTGCAACAATGGTTACAAGGACGCGCCTCATTGTTACTTTATACGCACATTTCTTGTCTGGCTGTACTGTTCATATCCTAGCGTCTTTACTTTATACGAGTTAACGTATGGTATATTCATTGATATACGTGATAAATTCTGTAATCGGTGAAAAGTTATACTCTGTATTTTAATGACGTCCAGAATCTTCCGCTGTTAGAATTTCTAAAACGTATTTATTTGCATAGGCTAGGGTTACCTGGAGGAAGGATCGGCCCTTCACAGGGCCCACACCTACATCATACAACCCACACAAACACAGAGAAACAAGACAAGCAATGCACATACATATTAGGGAACACTGAGGGCGTTTGTGCAACAATATTTTTAATGGAAAAGCAATACGTATTACATATTCTGTTAGCTCAGTGGGTATAGTGAGCGACTAAGGGCTAGACGGTCCGGGATCGAATCCCGGTGTGGACGAGATTTTCCGCCCGTCCAGACCGGCCCTGGGGCCCACCCAGCCTCCTGTAAAATGGGTACCGGTTCTTTCCCGGGGATTAAAGTGCGGCCGGGTCGTGCTGCTGACCACTCACCCCCTTCTAGTGCCGCGGTCATGGAATAGTAGAGCTATACCTCTACCCACCCTCTGGGCCACACTGGGTCTGTAACGGGATCACTTTACCTTTTATTACATATTCCGTGTGTGTGTGTGTGTTTACAGCATTAGTTATCCAACATGTAATGCGCATGCTCCCTAATTATCTCACAAAGGGCACCATTTTTGAGAGAAGTTACTGATCACAAAAAGTGTGTTTTGATTTTCCCTACAACGTTTATCGGAAACATTTTTGATTATAAGAAGAATTTGGCGAGATATTATTACAATGTTAATCGGTGTTCATGTAAAATACCCGTAATTCTTATCAGATCTTGGTGAAATTTCTTGACTTATTTTCGAAAAACACTCAAATATCAAATTTTATGACAATCCTTCCAGTAGTAGCCGAGTAGTTCTATGTTGAAGGATGGACGGATGGTCAGACAAACAAACATGACGAAAATTTAAACCACGTTACTTCACTGCAGACATTTCTAATTTTGCATATATTAGAATAACAATTCTTTAATAAAAGCAGTGCTTCAAACTGCATGCCTTTCACTTCTTTTAGTCTACAAACTATACTAGCGACTACCTCACTCGACCAACAATTCCACGAAGGGTGAAGTAATTTACATTTTCTGCGGTCCGCCGAAACTGCCACCTTGTGTTCAGGGTCTTCCCACTAGCTGCCAGACGCCACGCCATGGCTACGCCGTTTGCAGGGAGCGGCAGTATGCTATCATCGAGTTATATGACTAAGCTATATATTTCTCCCTTTGTGGAGTGAAAGTGTTAGAAGAATTTACGAGTCTAGTGCGTTGATGACATGTCATGACATGCAGAGGGAACTCGAAGCACGCGGTGAGAAACTTGTTCCAGTGCCTGATGTTTATTGGACCGTGCATCATTGTGATAACTGAAGAATAAAAAAACCAACAAGATGCCACTTGTTATTTTTTTTGCACTTCTTATAGGCTCAACATGTTTCTGGCATTACTATGCCCATCATCAGGAGCTCGCGACTATGATGTTGATTACCACATTGGTCGTATCGTTCTTGGTTTGCTGTATGTTGGAGGTAAGGTGCAGTTACACTGGAGTAGTGTCCGGGCTGCAGGCTCAAGCACAGCTATCAGTACGGTCTTAGTTGAAACTCTGAGCCTCGCTTCCGTGATTTATGTGTGTAAGAAGAATTTACAATATGTCGTAAATTTTCGATTTCATTTCGCGTGGGTATGCATGAAGATTCTGATTTACAACGTAAAAGTTAAAACGTGAAGGCAAAGTTCACCCTAGAACAGGCCACGATGGCCTAGGTGTGTAGTAGACATATAGCTCTAATCTTTCATTAACCTCGGCGCTAGATGAGGTGGTTGGTCCGTAGTGTCTGGGTTGCAGGCTCAAGCACAGCTTGAATGAGTTACCGCCAAATTCTTTAAGTTTCAAGAACCTAACTAATACTATTCGGGCACATAAACAATTAACATTAAAAAATGATAGAGTATCTAATCCTAGTTTACTAAAAGAATTTCATAGTCTCAAAATAGAACTAAGAAACCAATGGCAATAAAAAATTTCACCTAACAATCACCAAAATATAATCAATCAAACTAAATAATACAACTACCTAAGCCGAACACATTCAAACGCTTCCAAGGTATAACCGCGGCTGCTGGCACAAAATGTAACCGAAACTAAATATATTGCTAAATACAAGGATAATTGACCAACCAATGACAACTAACGAGACCTAAAATAAGACACCTGAACCTATTTAAAATTCAGCTAAAACGCACACAAAACTTGCATATAGAACAAACAAATACTGAACGAAAAAGCAAGAATAAAACTTCACTTGAAGATAGAACAAAAGCGGAATGGTACAATGTACAAACAATAAAATATCTAATTAAAATATATACAAATAAAAACACAAAGCAACACAAAATGAACAAATATCTCCTACAATTAATACGTTTTTAGCCCAGACAGTAAAAACCTTACATAGCACCGAACAAGAAAAAAACTGTTTGAATAAAGGTAGACCAACTTGACAACACTTGCTTTATTATTTCAATTTTCTGCTCTACATGTTTCGGATGTTAATACAAAGCACACACATAAAGTTCAAGAACCACAGGACACCACACGCTTGCAGGAACACACTCACTCAGAGCCACACACGACACATAATATAGGTATAACACTTACCACTAGATAAATAAATTAACACATAAATCTCTGTCAATACAGCACAATACAGCATACACAATAACGCACCAAGTAATCGCAAGCTCCTGAAGATGGATGTATTAACATCCGAAACATGATGAGCAGTAAATTGACATAATAAAGCAAGTGTCATCAAGTTGGTCTACCTTTATTCAAATATCAAGATGATGCACGGTCCAATAAGCATAAGAAAAAACTGATTCAACTAAACTACTTTACCTTTCTTCAATAACATAAAAAAACATACAAACAAAACAACTCCTAATCAATATCAATTAAAACAAACATACAAAGAAGCATGCCTACAAATGAAGCCCAACAAAATATAAAACATACAATAACCGTTAAATCCGCACTAGTAACAAAAAAAGTTACATACAAATAACTAAACCACAAACAGAGACTAAATAATTTTGGGCCTGTAATCCAACAGTCCTAAACTTATCTTTTATGTAATTTATAGATAAGTTTAGGATTGTTGGATTACAGGCTTTATATACATAATTCGTACCTAAAAATAAAATTTTATACATATAAGATGAATAATTACCAATAAATCTATTTATTGGTAATTTTTTATCTTATATATAATTTCATTTATTTTAGTATAAAATAATAAAATTGCTTATATTGAATAAATAATATGCTATATGTTGGCGATTATATTAATATAAGTGTTGAATATTTAATACATTTATTTCTTCTATTAGGTAGCTATACCCGCTATGCTGTTAACTGTACATAGATAAGACCGTATTATTTGTATAAATCTTCCTGGATCAGCAATTACATTCAGTATAGAAATTTTCTTCTCATAAAGTATCATATTATCTAATATAAACGTGTGCGCACGTACGAAATATCAAGCCCAATTTTACTCGCAACAAAATATAAAATATACAATAACCGTTAAACCCACACTAGTAACAAAAACCTTACATACAAATAGCTAAACCACAAACAGAGTATAAATAATTTTGGACCTCTAATCCTACAACACAGCTTGAGCCTGCAACCCAGACACTACGAACCAACCATCACCACCTAGCGCCGAGGTTAATGAAAGAGTAGAGCTATATGTCTACTAACCCCCTAGGCTTTCGTGGCCTGTTCTAGGGTGAACTTTACCTTCACGTTTAACTTTTACGTTGTAAATCAGAATCTTCATGCATACCCACGCGAAATGAAATCGAAAATTTACGACATATTGTAAATTCTTCTTACAAATATAAATCACGGAAGTGGGGCTCAGAGTTTTAACGAAGACCGTACTGATCGCATTACAAAACGATATTTGCAGTTAGTACTTTACGAGTATTTAAATTGCCCACGGAAGGTAGATTACGAGCTGAGCTAACCATACATAATTCATTTACGCTTACACAGAAGCGTTGTTATAATCTGATGGACTGTAGAAACGTTAAAACGGATTCGTGTGTGAGCATTATGGGCGGTTCTTTGTTAACCACCTGCAATAACAGTGGTAGGTACAGGCGCAGAATTAACGTGCATATAGTCTGGGATTTTGCATGTATTACTTCGTTGTGGTCTATACATTTCCAGAGGCAGCTGACCCAGTAGAGATTACGCCCCTACTGTGTACTAGGCAGTCCATTTTGTCGTCATAAACAAATGGTTTCCAGTAGTGGTGTACCCAGGAATTTTGTTCTGGGGGGTTCATCAAATTCAGTTGAGGACAGAGATAACGGTGATCTGGGGGCTGTAGCCCCTAGTCAGGGGTTCTGGAGGCAGCTGTAATTTTGTACAAGAAATTTTATTTCATATAGTAAAAATTTCTTAATTTTTGGTATTTTAAGAATCTTTATGATGACAACCAATTTGTTGGTCATTGCTAATGTAAAACAATTGCGAACCTAGGTAGTTTTAGAATTTTACTGCCTTTTTTCAGAACATCTTGAGGTGTTGGTATCCTAAATTCAACAATTTTGAACAGTTTTCACGATCGGGTTGAGTTTGGCACGATTTTGGAGGGCCTTCAGAATTTCGGGGGGGGGGGGAGTTTGAACACCCAACCTCCCCCCCCCCTCAGTACGCCACTGGTTTACAGAAAGTGTATAACAAAGTCCATACTGATATACACTTTTATGATGAGTTTCCTCTTCGGAGTAAAAGGAGTTATGTTCTTGTGATCATAAATTTCAGTTTAAAATAAGAACTGAAATATTTAAAGGGAACTGAAATGAATTTGACATGTAAGTTCATGTTTTGTTTTGAATATGTGTACTGAGCAGTCACAAATAGTTTTACCGTCAAGAAAAATAGAGATACTGTGATAGATGCTGCGGTGGAGGTTAGTAGAAAAGCAAATGCAGATAGTATTAAGGTGTGAATGTTACGTTTATTGGACCGTGCATCATCTTGATAGTTGAATAAAGAGAGACCAACTTGATGTCACTTGCTTTCTTATTTCATTATTTAATGCTCAACATGTTTCAGATGTTAATACACCCATCCTCAGGAGCTTGCGACTTATTTGTTGAGTTATTTCATGGGTTGTATTGCTCTGGTTCGATGCGTGTTGGTGTTAATTTGTGGTTTGGCTTGGGTGGTGTGGTATCCGGATGCAGGCTGAAGCCTACAGCAGGTTTCCGTGTTCCGCCCTGAAAACTAAACCTTTGGTCTCCGCAGAACACCGTTTAAGAAACGTTACTTTGGTGAATGAAGGTATTATATTCTCTCTGGTTTTCAACAAGGGACCACAACAGTGATTCATGTTTCATTTCCGAGCTTTATACAGTCACGCACCGCATAATCACGTTACGGTCAACGACGGACCGCATACACGATGGTGGTCCCACAATATTATAATACCATTGTGTTACAATTGCCTACAGTGTTCAGAACAGTAACATGCTGTACAGGTTTGTAGCCTAGGAGCAATAGGCTATACCATATAGCCTATGTGTATAGTAGGCTATAATGTCCTATCTAGGTTTGTGGAATTACACGTTCGCCAACGACGAAATCTCCTGACTCATTTCTCAGAACGTATCACGTCGTTAAGCGACGCATGACTTTTCAGACTTCTGCTTGACGGCAGGCAGCGCAGTGAAAACTACTACTCTATTTCGCCGTGAGTGGGATTCCACGATTTCTATTCCAATATATTTTAGTTAATTAGATTCAGTCTTACCGTGCTTGTAGAGGGTCCTGAGAATTATTTCCTGTGGCATGCAGTCACGCGTTGCAAATAACTTTATTTACTGCAGGTCAAAATTCCGCTGATGATCTTCCATGAGAGGGTGACTACTATACACATTGCTCTTCAACATGCCCACAAGTAAAAATCTCGCGTATATTATAATTCAGAGTCACATCACAACATAAATTGGGTCGGAATGTGTCTAATACATTAGTGTGAAATGACTTTCTCGGGGAAAACGCCCATAAATGCACTTACAGCTCATCACATACCCACCGCAATATCATGCTATGGTCCATTCCACATTCCGACTGGCATATCGTGAAGGGTCCAGTACCAAATAATTCAGACTTGCTTTGCAGTCTGTTTCATATAGATTTTGAGACACGTGTGTGTGATACAGTTGCAGCACATACGTTTCGACTGCGTGTTCTCTTATTCCCTCGGAGTCAGCTTGTTTCTTACAAACTTTTCACGTATTTCTAAAATATCGTCCGAATTTACAGAGCACTTCCTGCTATAGCTGTTATTCCGTATATGTATCACACAAAATTTACACTTACTTACTCTGCTCCATGGAGTCATGGAGCAGAGTCCTTCTTGAGAAGCTAACAGGTTTTCAGCTAGTCAAGAAATTCCCCGCATTTTATGGAACCCGAAGGTTCATTACCGCATTCACAAGTGACCTCCACCTGTCCT
>Ga0123354_10017983_pt1 | contig 11078 bp, 7 predicted proteins | sample TergutLab28metaG_2_FD_97872 | JGI IMG/M metagenome (GOLD analysis project Ga0123354, IMG submission 97872) | Labiotermes labralis P4 segment gut microbial communities from Petit-Saut dam, French Guiana - Lab288 P4 | ecosystem: Host-associated > Arthropoda: Insects > Digestive system > Gut ... | reverse complement strand
GGAAAGTACTGCAATGTGAAGCTTGAAGCCTGAGCGGTGGGGATCACCGCTGGTTCAAGAGAAGTACCAGGAAGAAATGCCTGTGACAGGAGACATACATATCGTATAATAATAATAATAACAATAACAATAACATTGTAACACTTTGTTCCCTAGGGACATAGTTTGTCTCAGGAATATAAGTATAAATACCCTGCATAAAGGAGATGATGATGATGATGATGATGATAATAATAATAATAATAAGAACAAAAATATTGGCAATGGCACAGTGCAGGCAGTTTACGCACAGTAACGAACCACAGAAGTATGGAATACATGGGCCTTTAAGAAATCGGATCTGAAGACAGAGCGCATTCATCTGACTCCGGAGAAGGACTAGCGACAGGTTCTTCAATTATCACTAATGTGGAGCAACTAGTTGATAACCCGAGGAACTAGAAACTTCTCACGACAGACTGTGTTCACTGGGTGCTAATCACTTACAGGGAGCTCTGGTCATTTACTCAAACCAAAATGAAATCACTTCCAGGCTGTGCGTCTTTCAGCAAAGAAAAGCAAACGGTTGATAACTCAAAACATACTTCAACCATTTTTTGAACACAAATGCCTTCCAACACATACAGATCGCCATGCAGGATGGCGTGCCTCAGCGTACCGCCTCTGTTGAAGGCAACGCTCGGGGTGGTGATACACGTTGTAATGAGCTGCATTTGTTTCTGCCGATCTGTACAGATATGAAACTTCGTATGTCGTAACAGCATGAATTGCTGAACTACACAATAGACCGCCATGACTGACATACACTGGTTGTTTTCTATTAGCGCAGATCTCAGATATGTTTCAGCCTCGGTCCACGGAACTCCCGTGGCTTTATAATTAAGCAAAATCAGGAGATAATACGTACGTCTGACCAGAGCAGACACAATATGCAAATATGTGTAGAACATAAATGTAACGTAGGCCTAACAATCGGTTATATGCCATCAGGTTTGTACGACATGTTTATTCAGTATGTTACTGCAGCCGCGGGGACCTCGTTAGCACAGCGGTTAAAGTGCTGCGCTACAAGTCGGAAGGTCGATTCCAGATGGTTTCATTGGAATTTTTCATTGACATAAAATCCTTCTGATCGCACTATGGCACTGGAGTCGACTCAGCCTCTAACAGAAATGAGTAAAAGGTAAATCAGTCCCGTTAAAGGTCTGGAGTGGCCCAGAGGATTCCAGGAAGTTAAGGTTCCCAGATTTCATGACAAAGGCACAGGATGGCGGTAAGGTTTTCAGTCTTACGCACCGGCCGCCTTTACCCCCAGGAAATGCTCCTGGTACTCATTTCTGTTAGAGGCTGCGTTGACCCCAGGAACAGAAATGAGTAACAGGAGTATTTCCTGGGGGTGGGGGGGGTGAAAAGCGGCCGGTGCGTAGGGCTGACAACCTTACTACCATCCTGGGCCATTGTCACGTAATCTGGGAACCTTAACTTCCTGGAACCCTTAGCGAACCTCGGGCCTGTAATGGGACTGATTTACCTTTACTGCAACCGCCAGTTGTGCCATTCAGTTTACATAACGGGAGGGTTTTAATATGCAGAAAATAAAGGTAGAGATCCAGGAGGTTGACGCTCACCGAATTCCTACAAAAATCAGCACATGTAGGCCGTAAGTTTGTCAGCGCTACGAATTGGCCGCCTCTACCACCCCCCCCCTATCCCCAGGAGATATCCCTGGTACTCATTTCTGTTAGAGGCTGAGTCGACCCCAGATTCATAGTGCGCCCGCACTGATTAACCTTTTGAAGTCCAGAGGTAATATACATATCGCCAGATGTAACATTCAAAAATTGTAGGTGCTGCTCGCACTGTGTTCAAGTGCTATTTACGAATCTCAGGAAAAATTGCAACTTCTGCCTTATACGTCATTTATTTATCTTTTCGTAACCGAGGTGGAGTGTTTACTGTGTGGTACGCACTGAGTCCTTATATAGAACAGACAATATTTATACCTTTAAACCTAGCAGAAGTACGAGCGGGCGAAGCTTGGGAACCTTCTATTAAACTGATGTTCTTCCCCTCCCCCGGGTGGGGACTCTCCCTCTCTCTATCTCTCTCTCTCTGGTTCTTTAAGGGTTAAGGCAATGAAAAATCGCAGTGGCCCCATCGGGACTTGTGGCTGGTAACGCAGTGCCTCAACCAACAACACCACCATGTACTCCGGTTTTAGTAGGTACAACAACATAAACAGACAGTTCAAAACAGCAACTGACAGAAAGATAAGAATAAAATATAATCACAAGTACAAAAGTCTCTTGGTTGACCTTCCAGTAAGTAGGATTATAATATTAACCTTTTGGCGCCAGAATTATTTTTTTAATTTTAGCAAGCCCTGTATATAAAATGTGAATAATACAGGAAACAAATACATTGGAATTATGAAACAAACTGCATTTTGAAAAGAAAAAAAACGGAGAATATATACTATGTTTAAAATATTCAGTACCTATATTTGTTAAGTAAATACATAAAATGCAACTTTAGAGGTTAGCAGTGCGGTGCGACCACTATAGTTGACATTAGGCGTCAAAAGGTTAAATTTGAGCTCAGCAAAATACTGTGGACTGGATTCGATTAGTGCAGAGCGGGTTCATGAAGAAGGCGGGACAATGACAGTGCCGAGTGCAACCACGGGTCCCTTAAAAGTCACGGAACTTCTAGACCAACAGCCCTTTAAAAAAGATTCTACTCTGCTGAGTTAGTTTGTTACTGAAACACTGCGCTTATATATATTAGGGGTAAATACAGAGTCCTCTACTTTAAATGACAAGTATAAATTGTCACTTCCCGCCGCGCGTATGGACAATCGGAAGAGTGGGATACGTTAATGCAATTAGGAAGCCGCAAGGAAGTGGAAACCGAGAGTTGCCAGATAAAACAATGACCCTTTATAATAAAGATATAATCTAATCACATATCCTAATTTCCCCGACTGTACAAAGCGTGCCCGCTCTGCGACCCTCGCACTGTTATGTACCGCTATACCGGTGCTTATGTTGATTTGTTTCGGCAGACTTCTCCAGCCCGACTGCCCTGATGTGGAATGCGCGCAAGTGATGACGTAGGTTAATGGTGACGGGCACATCCAGCAGGTAGGAGGAATGTTAATGCAGCTGAAATACTCCCAAGATTCATTTTAAAATCTCTACACACAAAAGTCTTTATGGAATTACCTCAAACTGCGCCGTAATCGGTCACGTACGTTAGTACCCGAAATTCATACAATTACTGACCCAAGACAGTAATACGCAGTCCATATCAAAACTACAACAATCCTGTGCCATCATCGGCGATAGCACGCAACTGAAAATTCAAGCACATAACAGCCGGTCAACACAATTGTAAGAAATTTAACTATTTTAGGAATAACGGGGAGAAAAATACATCATATCCAACATTATATATACAGGGCGTTTCATAATGTACTTAGGGATTACAAAAATCTATTACAGGAAACCGTAGGACACGTATTTACGAAACCTGTACAGACAGAAGGAACAACTTAATTTTTTTTATCAGTAAGTTGGTTTTCTTCGTAGTTCACATTTCTGCCGCTAGGCGATGCGAGTGTATGAAGTGAGAAAATGGCCGCTCCGGGGGAGAAGCCGTTTTGTGTGTTGGAATATCATACCAGTAAATCTGTGGTTACTGTGCAAAGTGCATTTCGTGCAAAGTACGCAAAGTGCCATTGCTACGTGACCTCGCTGACCTAAAGGTACGGATCATTGCAGCAGTGAAGAATATCGATGCACCCATGTTGACGCGTATGTGGCAAGAACTTGAACATCGTATCGATGTGTGCCGTGTCACCCGTGGTGCACACATCGAACATCTAAAGTTGTCAAAAAAAAATCAGTTTTCCTGTGGATGTGAACAATTCCATTAAGGTAGGTCCTTTGGTTTTCTTGTTATAAATGTAATCACGCAGAACATTATGAAACGCCCTGTATATACTTCAATGCTACAATTTTGTACAAGCTTTTAAATTTGAGACCTCACAAATTTCAAAACATCTACATACACAGCTACGTACGTTTTCAATAATATATTTTTGCGGCTAATGATTCTTAAGGGCCGAAACGTGTTGCATTTGACAGAGGCCATCCTGTTGTGTAGTAACAAAATTATGTAATATAACATATTCTGTCTAAACACAACTATATATCAACACAGTGATATTATATACTCAGATTACATTATGGCGCCATAATGTAATCTTAGTATGTAATACACTATGCTGATGTATAGTTGTGTATAGACGGAATATGTTACATTATACAGGGTGAGTCTCTCGTTAGAGGCCCCAAACTATTGTCTATGTATACAGTCGAACAGCGTGGGTTTCTCGTTGTAAATACTGGCAAACAGATTCACTTAAAGCATGCCAGACGGCATTTCGAACGGAATTTGGTGGAAGACGTGCACCATCGAAGTGTTGCTTCCAGAAATTGGTTAAAAAGTTACAGACAAGGGGAAGCCGATCTAACGCCTGCCGACTTCTTTCTTTGGGGCCTATTGAAGGGCAAAGTGTACAAAAATACACCCCGCACATTCGAACAGCTCAAATACGCTATACGCCAAGAGATTCAAGCCGTCAACGTCGACACTTTGGGAAAAGTATTCCAGAATTTGGAGAAACGCATTCAAGTGTGCTTGGATGTGAAAGGAGACCATTTTCAGCATCGGTTATGAGCAGGTCCTATTTTGCATCGTTCCCGGTTTGTAGTATATAAAATTTCAAGTCATTATCTCAATAACATAATTTTTATAGACAGTAGTTTGGGGCCTCTAACTAAAGACTCTCCCTGTATAATTTTGTTACTACACAACGGGATGGCCTCAGTCAAATTTACAGCTAGCCAAGCCCGCTCCACCTGTCAATACAAGAACATCAAAACTAAGGTACTGAAGTGTTGCGCCAATATCTTTTTTAACTGGCAATGCTTCGCCCAAAAAAAATCGTTCCGAATTACGCACACATAAAAACGTTACATCCCCTGCTTCGCGTGGGAAAAAAAGGCCATAATGTAATCCGAGTATATAATATCACTATGCCGATATATATAATTGTGTATAGACGGAATATATTACATTATATAATCATGTTGCATTTGTTGATGATATTAAAGGTTTGTTGTGTTGACGGTAATATATATATATATATACGTATGTCAATACCAATATGTCATCACAGCACAACGGGATGGATTCAGTTTAAAACAAAATGGCGGTACGGAGGACGACATTGACAGATCGCGCGGAGTACAGCAGGCCCACTTCCAGCAAGCACGACGTCAGAACGCAGTAGAACACACTCTCATTCTCTTCCCTTAAAATTTCCAACTCCCAATCTTAACGTATTATCAGTTACAAACGTAATTTGTTGTATCTGGATTATAACTTACTGTTTAGGTCCAGCCTTCTTTACAGCCCAGTCGGTGTCACAGCTGATAGAAATGAACTCCGCGTGGAGCAACGCAATATCGCCATATTGAATCAAACCGAACGAAGACACGGTACAGGCTAGGGCTTCGATCTTCTGGCACGGGACGCAGTGTCATTTGATGAGTAGTTACGGGTGTTTATTTGGCCCTTCAGGATGAAGGCAATAACTTCGTCCGAGATGTCTAGAACCGCCCACCAAACGACGTAGCCTCACTTACCGGAAACGGGTATCCTCAGTTCACCCGTTCTAATGAACAAAGACCTGCACTCGTCATATATATATATATATATGTGTGTGTATTTAAAGTGGTACAGTGGGATGTGCTACAGCGAGCGCGGAGGAATATTACTCTTATTTACTAAGGAAAGTTCGATTATAGTTGTCACTAGGGAGAGACTGTTTATGCTGCTCATGTGCGTTAGACGGTTTATGCTTTTCAAATTTACATGCACAGTGTATAAGATTTAAATAAATTAATTTTATATTGTTTTTACACTTATATTTTTTATTTTGTATTATAGTTTTCCTGTTCAAATGGTTGTGTTGGAGAGTAACTTTGCCGTAGGCTGTGGGCCTGGATCGTATTATCCCTAAATACACATATTTCAATGTATGCTAGAACGAACACATTCTATAACGAAAGAGGTTCTAGAACCAATTACGTACGTTCTGGCATACCGAACTGTACATTGCTGTGTGCTTAAATTTTAGATAATTTTATGTGAAGGGTTTATTGATTTTTAGTGTGTTTTGAAGATATAAGAATAACCTGTCAATTGTACTTACATACATACATACATACATACATACACACAGATATACACACATATACAAACACAGACACACAAACAGACATACACACAGACACACCACAGACAAACCACAGAAACACACACACACACACACACACACACACACACCCTGGCGCATTTAAATTGGACTATCCATTTCGGCTGGGTAAAAGGACATGCGGGGATACAGGGGAATGAGTTGGTGGATAGACTGGCAAAAGCAGCTGTTGTGGAAGATGGACCAGTTGTATACGACAAGATGCCAAGAGATGTGGTTATAACGTGACAGAAGGAAAATGGACTTCATATGTGGCGACAGCAGTGGACGAATATTGGGAAGGCAGCAGTGACTAGAGCTTTTTTCCCGTCAGTAAGGAATAGGCTATGACAGAAAATTCCTGTATTCCCAGAGTTTACAACAATGCTAACAGAACTTGGGAAACTAAGGTCATACTTTCACAGATTTGGATTAACAGATGATCCGATGTGCCCGTGGGAAGAAGAAGAACAAACTACAGACCGCTTAACATTTCAGTGTAAGAAATTACGTAACCAAAGGAATGAAATGATAAAACACATAAAAAACACAGGTGGCAATTGGCCGACGACAAATAAAACACTCGTCAATAAATATTTACATATTTTGTAAAATTTTTTAAATCTACAGTCTTTACAGATTTGCAATGACGCTTTACTATATGAGATAGATAGGCAGACACACAGACAGACAGACAGACAGATCGCAGAGAGTGTATGTAAATATTATTAATTATAAGACTAGAAATCAAAATATTGTTATCGACATTATAATGAATCTCCACTACAGTTTTGTGATTATTAAATATAAAAGTTATTGTAAAACTAGAGCTTAAGTTATGTAAAGCATGTAGTGTTACTGTGTAATGGGACATGCTGTTAATATAAATATAAAAATGCACACACACAGACAGACAGACAGACACACACACACACACAAGTTACTAACACATTCAGATCGGAACTTCCAATGTTAGTGAAATTCACTACGATTGTACAAACGTCACGCGTTAACCTCGATTCGAAGTCGTGACCAGTCACTTACAAGACCTATCATGTTAGTGACTTCTATATGGACAGGAAAAGTGAAGTGAAAACGACTTCATTTACCCGCAATTATGAACCAGAACAATCAGACAGGTGCACCAAGGCCACAGCACAGGTACAGTACGTTCCGTGTGGCGGAGGGCAAGGCCCTCTAGCTTGATTGTTTTACGTTGAACAGAATCACAGACCTGATGATAGTTACTGAAACGGGCACAAACAGAACGATGACAACGCATGAAATAGGCGGTAGTCATGAACGACAACTTGGAGACTTGAGCGTGGGTTGGAAGGCTAACATTAGAACATACTAAATAAAATGACGTATGGGGGGGTCGTATGGGGGACATGGCAGGGGCATACAGGGCTTTGGGGGGGGGGGGGGGTCTGAGGGAAAGAGACCACTTGGAAATCCTAAGGTTGGGGGGAGGATATTATTAAAATGGATCTCAGAAAGTGGGATGGGGAAGCATGGATTGGATTGATTTGGCTCAGGTTAGGAACAGAAGGCGGACACTTGCGAATGCGGTAAGGAATATTCAGGTTTCGTAAAATGCGGGGAATTTCTTGACTAGATGAGGGCCGGTTAGCTTCTCAGGAAGGACTGTGCTCCAAGGAGTTAATTAGTTAGCTAGTTGTCAGACATGAGGGTGCCGGAGTGTTTCATTTGCCTGATGACGTGGGTCTACGCCAGGCTATTTTGTTCACGGCTATGTAGTTCTTTTTCCACAAAAGATGATAAATTTTTTGACAAGCTGACCAACTACTAGTGTTTGAACAATTCTGATCAGATAGACCTCCTTAGACTGCTTGGTATTTGTAGATGGAATTCATGGGTTACTCCGAAACGTCGCTAACTATCGATCTACATTGCGTAACATACCAGAAGAACGAAGATCTCACGTTGTTGTCATGATTTTTCTCTATGTGATATTCTTACTCGTACTTCTCTGACACCTGTCCAGCAACAATCTGCAACCATTCTTGCACTCCATCGCCCTGATGCTGCTTTACAGTACGATGATTAGTTTGTGGCCGGTGGAGGATTTAGCGGAGTTGGCGGGCGGGCCTACTGGGCGTGGTGAAATGGCGAGGGGTGGGTGTTTATTTTGGTTGGAACTTCAGTGTGACAAGGTAACGTGTACTGACGGAGGACAGAAAGTCTTAGACCAAACATGGCGCTCGCTGCATTAGTGACTCGCTCCCAGCCTATCGTTTGAAAATTCCACCGGCCAAATCCCATCCACTGCATCGTACTGCGCGATGGTCTAACGTCGCTAAAAGTCTAAAAGCAAACTAGTTTAATAGACATGTTAGATCGTAAGCCACAGTAAAACACGATAAGATCACAGCACGATTCATAAAAGTTGGGTGGGCAATGAAACGCCCGCCCCCGCCCCCAAACAAAATCTGCGTCACCTGTGAAAACCTTCCGTGTTCTCCACAACAGCACCAGCAGTGTCCATGGTGAGAAGTTCTGATAAGAGAACCAGCAAATTTGGCGTCTTGTGTGAGATTGGATAGCCCTAAGGAAGTGAGCATGAAGAAAACTGCCACCTGGAATGTGCTGCTGTGTCGTGTCAGGGGAACTACAAACAGCACAATTAGCAGCAAGGTGATTAATATACCCTATGTAGGTAGCAAGTAGGTTCGTCCGAAACGACGGAACAGTGTCTGTGGCACACAACACACCGTGACACACCTACACCAAAAGACAGCGATATTCTAGATCAATTTCATTTCTGATCCACTCATAAGAGGGACCTTCTTCAGACATTCAAAACCTACATTATTCAAGTCTTCTGAGATGTTACGTCGTGTCGTCTGGCAAACACTCGCTGCACGTAACGGCACAAACCACTAGAAACCATCTACGAGTCCAAAAGGCCCAACAACGCAGAAGATCTGAAAAGTTATCAACACAAAAGACCGAAACTCAAACCTCATTCAAAAACTTTACCACCTTCAATCATGACCGATGACTAATGGACCCAAATAATAGAAACATTTGTGGCGTGGAAGCCAATTACATGAATAATGTCGAGCTCATGAAAACAAGCCCTATGGACAGCAGGGATAAATTTGCGCGAGGCTTCCTAGTCTGACAAACGTAAACCAGCCCAAAGGGCTTGTCACTGGCAAATATCATTACGTGTTCATCATTAAAATAAATCATATCAACAGAATACCAAGAAGACTGGAGGAGGACAATAGCGAAATAAGCTTATTAATGTTCATGCTTATTAATTTTCATGTTTGTCATCCCTTTCTATTAGATATAAACATTTATCACGGCGCAACAGGCCCTTGTGGGCCAGGGTCACCTCATTATTGAGTCTTTACAATGACACTCAGACACACCACACTCAGTAAGACTCCTCTGGACGAGTGATCAGCCCGACGCAGAGACATCTACCTGACAACACACAACAGTCACAAGCGACAGACATGCATGTCACCGGCGGGATTCAAGCCCACGATTCCAGCAATCTAGCGACCGCAGACCCACGCTTTTGACAGCGCGGCCACTGGGATCGGCTAGATATAATGATAAGGGATATGAACTGCTGTCTGTGCTGTGTCTTTAATTGGGCGTTGTGTTGCGACCGTACAGACATCTTCCGGCCACATGTATAATATACACACAGGGAAGTGTGTACAGTTTTACGTGTTAAGTTTTGAACTGACATCTCATTTTACATTTGATACAACACACGTTGCTCTGTCAGTCAAATCAATCATATGCAAGAATATTTTAATATGTTAAAGTAGTTTAATGATGGTTAAAAACATTTTTGAATTGTACTACAGGGTGCTGATAAGTCCTTAGCCCGACCAGAAAGGAAACAGGTTAATGTTTCTGTCAGAATTGCGCGAATTTCCTTCGGCGCCTTGCGTTGCGGGAAAAGGAACTTGATATCAGCTCGCGTCACGATGTTGTTGAAATCGCGCGCGACCCTGACATGCTTCCGAGCTTGTCTCCTTCCTGGTCGGGCTAAGGACTTATCAGCACCCGGTAATCCTATCTTGACGTAAGTATATTAGTGTGAAACACAGCGACCGCGGAACTTTTGTTTCGCAACTCTTGTTTGTGCTGTGGGTTGGCTGTCCGAATTCCCTTTTCACTGAAAATCACTACATTTTAGCTTATTTCTTCCCAAGTATTAACATTAATATGGCCGAACTCGGTAGCCGCGCTGTCTAAGGCGTAGGTCTGCGGCCGCTCGCCTGCTGAGATTGTGGGTTCGAATTCCACCGGCGGCATGGATGTCTGTCTGTTGTGAGTGTTGTGTGTTGTGCAGGTAGAGGTCTCTGCGTCGGGCTGATCATTCGTCCAGAGGAGTCGTACCGACTGTAGTGTGTCTGAGTGTGATCGAGGAACCTCACAGAGGAGGCATTGCCCCCCTGGGGGCTGTTGCGCTATGGCGACAAAATAAATGTTATTGTTAGTTCAAGTTACGTTGTGCCTGTTGCGGAGATGTGGTTGTGCTGGTAGAGAGTGGTGTCTAGTGGTTCTGGTGCTTGTAATTAATATGACTGAGCTGGTATATGTTGGTGTCTAGTGGTTCTGGTGCTTGCAATTAATGTTTGCGCTGGTAGAGAGTGGTGTCTAGTGGTTGTGGTGCTTGTAATTAATATGGTTGTGCTGGTAGAGAGTGGTGTCTAGTGGTTCTGGTGCTTGCAATTAATGTTTGTATGGTAGAGAGTGG
>Ga0123354_10017982_pt1 | contig 11078 bp, 6 predicted proteins | sample TergutLab28metaG_2_FD_97872 | JGI IMG/M metagenome (GOLD analysis project Ga0123354, IMG submission 97872) | Labiotermes labralis P4 segment gut microbial communities from Petit-Saut dam, French Guiana - Lab288 P4 | ecosystem: Host-associated > Arthropoda: Insects > Digestive system > Gut ... | reverse complement strand
TTCCGCTTCCTTTTGCACAACATTTCTGTCTGCGGGTATTGCCACATCTATCAGTGTGCATGTTTTCTCTTTTTTGTTTTTAATTATTATATCTGGCCTATTTGCTGTAACTTCTCTGTCCGTGTGTACTGCTTGATTCCACAACACTGTGACAGCTCCCTCTTCATACACTGGCTTGGGCATGTCTCTAGGCCATACAATAGTGCAGCTATTCTGTGTTTACAATTTATGGTACATAATACTGTCTCCATGATAAACATTTTCTACATTTTCGTTAGTACTTCCCAAAGTATGTGCCTAGTGCCCAGTTTGGCCATTTTCTTTTGTTCCTTGACATCGTGATTTCGCGGTATGTTTCTCCGGATTGTTATTATTATTATTATCGTCATCATCGTAATGTACTTTTCCTGGCCTTAATTTTGTGCTGCAGAAGACACATTGGCAGAGGCCGAACATTACTCTAAGCCATCCAATCAAACAATTGTCCATAAAATTAAAATTTGCTGGAATTACTGCATTCTTCACACATTTGTATTTAAGGGGAGGAAGTTCGGATTGCTAATCATCCTGTTAGCTATCAAAACTGTGGTTTCCACAATCGTTGAGAAGATCTAAACTTAGTTGATTTTCAGTGTCAACTTATCTTTTTTTTTTTCAAAAGCGCACAGACATTTATTTTGTGACATGGGCTTAAAAGTAGAATTATTACTGTTAAAGTTACTACACTTTTATTTTCTAATACACAGTAAATTCCTTTCAGTTTCCTAGATTTATACAAAAATTAAAACAATTGTGTGATGGGTTTATATCATTATTATTGCTTTGTTCATAGAATACAGACAGGTTGTAATATTTGAGAAAATAAATAATATTTTGATATTAAAATTCCTGTTCCAGCTCTATAATTACATAATTAAGGCATTATTAGCAGTTAATGGATTTCAGATTTGATCATTAAGCTTTCATATGATTTAAATGAGAGAGGTTTTGGTTTGGTGTAATGGAGGTGTATCACTACCCGTGTATATATATTAGCGTGTTGTGTGTGTGTGTGTGTGCATGTGTATGTGTGTGTGTGTGTGTGTGTTGGCTGTGGGGTGGTGACACTGTCATAGCAGTACGCTCTACATATGAGGGATTTGATTTGTGAAAATGCCATTTTCTTTCGGAAAATAAAAATAATTCAATTATATTTTACCTTAACCTCTACCCTCCAGTGAATTGCAAGTTGTGACTCTTCTGAACTCTGAACTGGCACTCGAGATACGCACGGTGCTCAGTAAAAGAATACACAAAAGTATGTTTCGTATTGCTTAGCGTGCCACGTCTGTACAATTATTTCTGAAAATTTTGGTTCTCAGGGCAGTGACATTGAATTTTCTTGTCTTCAAGGATGTGACCCAATGTCAACCGAAAGGAAGAAAACTCGAAAATCAGATTCCTCCGAAACGTCGGAAAATTTATACCACACTACAGAGCATCACTTCCAAAAAACGGTGCCCTTCAAACCGTATATTTTTAATATGATATTTATTTGATATAGGAAAAATATATGTAAAATGAAATTTAACTTCTACATTAGTGTATGGGTGTGAAACTTGGTCGTTGACATTAAGGGAGGAAAGGAAGCTGAGGGTGTTTGAGAACATGGTGTTGAGGAGATTATTTGGACCTAGGAGGGACGAGGTAACGGGGGGAATGGAGGAGACTGCATAATGAGGAGCTAAATGATTTGTAATCCTCACCCAATATTGTGCGGGTAATAAAATCGAGAAGAATGAGATGGGCTGAGCATGTGGCGCGTATGGGTGAGGAGAGGGGGGTGTATAGGGTCTTGGTGGGGAAACCGGAGGGAAAGAGACCAATGGGGAAACCTAAGAGTAGATGGGTGGATCGTATTAGGATGGATCTCCAGGAGGTGGGATGTGGGTATATGGACTGGATTGGGCGGGCCCAGGATAGAGACGTGTGGCGGACGCTTGTGAGTGCGGTAATGAACCTTCGGGTTCCGTGAAATGCGGGGAATTTCTTGACTAGCTGCAAACCCGTTAGCTTCTCAAGAAGGACTCTGCACCATGGAGTAAGTAAGTTAGTTAGTGTTCTGGATCTCATTTACATTTTACATTTTCTGTTTATTTATTTACATGGCATACTGTATTTTCGATCATGAACTACATTTTCATGACCAGGAATGTTGTCATATAAGTAGTGAGACGGAATAAGCCAGATCCACAAGTTACGACTTAGCAGTGCGATTGATTTGGTGCTATCTGGAGGCGCTGAAGGGTTAATACGAGGGCGAAAACACGGAGCGAGGTCGATCATGACGTAACCAATTTGAAACGTTCCTTCGTACCCGTTTTTTTCTTCCTCTTATTTTCCTGCAGTGTGTTGTGTGCAGCTGTGATATTACTTTCCTTTCGTTATCAGAATTCCACAACTTTTTTTGGTCGTTATTGTATGCCCGAAGGAATGGTTTTAGCACGTAGGCGTCAATTCTTTACTCTCCTGACTGAATTCTGACACGTCAGTGTGTCATAGACCATGTGTGGCAAGATATAGATTTTCTTCTCGACTGCAGGAAATATTTTCTTTTCGTTATGGCAAAGCGATTTCTTATACATCTTCATTCTTTTCACCATGAATTTTGCTTAACTCAGTTTGTTACGTTTCTTGTCCAACTTTCATTCTGTCCCCGTTTTCTCTGACCCTGTAAAAACAGCCGCCCCCCAGTAGCTTCGCAGCAGAACACAGTTTCCATAAATAATCCGGTATTCTGTGCCTTCAATATTAGGTGAATGTGCTGTAAGGGTAAGGGTAAATCAGTCCCGTTACAGGCCTGGAGTGGCCCAGAGGTTTCGAGGAAGTTAAGGTGCCCAGATTTCATGACAACGACACGGGATGATGGTAAGGTTGTCAGCCTTACGCACCGGCCGCCTTTACCCCCAGTTAATGCTCCTGGTACTCATTTCTGTTAGAGGCTGAGTAGACCCTAGGGCCATAGTGCGATCGGAAGGATAAATTCCAGTGACACCAGCTGGGATCGAACCAGCGACCTTCCGATTTGTAGCACGGCGCCTTAGCCACTGTGCTACTGCGGTCCCCGCTGTAACAGTCAAATTGTGACTAAAATAACAAAGTATTTTTTTTTTAGTTTCCATATTGGTTCTGTTCGTAGCTTATCTCTCCCTGTGATATTTTCCCCCTCTTCCCATTCTTCTTAATTTCAATACCGTGATACTGCCTGACGAAAACCAGGAACTTCGAAGATCTCATTTTACTTGTGACATTTGGTATATCCTTGTCGGTCTGGACTATGAATATGGTCTTCCGGATTAAACAGCACTTGGCCCGCTAACCGGATATTGCTTCGAAGGAACTGTTGCCTTCACCTTCAGGGTGGGATTTCTGGGACTTAGAATTGTTGGTGGAGGGTAAAATATTTACTCTTCGGCTCAACTACCCTCAATGGGCCTTGGCCACCTGAATTGCGGACGCCCATTCTTCCCTCCCCACATCTTCCAGCCATCTCAATCAAGGTCTTCCCCTTCTTCTACTTCTCTCTGGTGTACTCTCAAATACTTTCTTAAGTGTCCTTCCCTGATCCATTCTTCCATGTCAAATCAATCCCAGTTTTTTCTTGGGGGATAAAATATTTCTCAGTTAAAGTAAAATTAGGAAGGTGGTAAAGGATGATTAGCAGAAAGCAGGTTGGCATTTTTTCTCCTTTATGCTGCATCAAAGGTTTTAAACCATACCGGAAACGAGATATGAATTTTTACGATGCGTTAACGCCAAAATTGATGAATTTGACATTCATGAAAGTGGGATTTAATGCACATTAATTTATTTAGTTAAAGAAGAAATGGCATGGCTGGATAATTCGCAAAGGCATCGGAGTTGTGGGTAATTTTCCTGGTATTGTTTATTTTCCTGCCGGTCTGTTGGTACGAATGACTCTTAGTACTATATTATAAAAGGGAGGTAAAGCAATCCCATTACAGGCCTGGACAGGCCCTGAGGGTTTCAGGAGTTTCAGGATCCCGAATTTCGAGTCAGGCAGTACATGAAGGTGGTAAGGTTGTCAGAAAATTTCTTTTGGAAGCTGAGTCGACCCCAGGGCCATGGTGCGGCCAGAAGGATTATGGTACTGAAAAATTCCAATGACGCCATCGGGAATCGAATCCGCGACGTTCCGGCTTTTAGCGCAGTGCCTCAACCAACTGCGCCACCGCCTCATACTGTAATGTAAAAAGGTAAAATGATCCCGTTACAGGCCCGGTGTGGCCCAGAGGGTGGGTAGAGATATAGCTCTACTCTTCCATGACTGTGGCACTAGAAGGGGGTGAGTGGTCAGCAGCACGCCCCGGCCGCACTTTACCTCCGGGAAAGACCCGGTACCCATTTTACAGGAGGCTGGGTGGGCCCCAGGGCCGGTCTAGACGGACGGAAAATCTCGTCCCCACCAGGATTCGATCCCGGACTGTCCAGCCCGTAATCAGTCGCTATACGAACTGAACTACCGGCCCACATACAGTAATGTAAGGATACTAATTAGAAAAGTTGTCTAATGTAACACAGTTGCGGATTCCGTGTGCTGAAATCTGCGAATAGAAACAGTATATTTGAAGAATTTATGCAACGAAGAATAGTATCTTGGCAAGTCATGCGAGTCACGTTGGTCTATGAACTTTGATCGTGCTTGGCATTTCTACCACTGCAGCCTTCTTGGGGTTGGGTTCCGCTTAAGGGGATGTGTGGGGGGGGGGGTGCAGTAACACCTACCGCAAACCTCAGTTTCTTTATACTCGCCCGTCGTGCCATGTCTCGTGCGGTTATTCACCAGCCTCTCAACGAGTAGTCTCTTAAATTAACTTGAGGCTGAAGAGATACCGGCAACTGCCGGTGCTGTTGTAATGATGTTAGCAAATGTTCGTGTAATTTCGTGTGTTTAGAACGTCTGGCTGCAGTTCAAGATATAGACCCAGTTTCATTTACATTGATTCGGAGGAGAGTTTGACAGAACAATTACGTCTGAGCGTTTGTTCGTTCCTTGTGCATTTGAAATTAGCGGAGCACGTCAAAATTGTCAGGCACACGTCATGTGATGAATGAAATGATACTACTTGTTTGGCCATGTTTGTCCGTCTCTTTGTTTGTACATGCAGAAGCGGAATTCAATATCTATTCCGGTCAGAGTCTGTGATAATGATGCCAAATAGATATAGAAGGAAGTACCCGTTCTCATTAAACAGTAGACTGTATATACCAGCAGTTTGTTTTGCACCAATTCTCTCTTCGCGGACTTACAAATTTCGGACGTTTAACGATTCGAATCTTCCGAAATGTTACGCCGTTTGTATTGATTATATATATATATATATACGAGTATATATATATATATGGAAGGATTTGTTACATCCATCTTTTTGGTTGTCCAGGGTAGTCACTCTCTTCTCGAAGTACTCTGAAAATGGAGGAATGAATGCAACATGTTTCACCGAAACGTTTGGTGTATAGTCCTCTAGCGTGTGCCGGAAACACCTGTCGGTTTTTTTAAAATGTAATAATATTTGAACACTCTGTGGTTCAATACGCCCTTGCAGTCGCAGTGGAAAGTTTATCATAGTAAGCTGTAGCATTTCCTTAGGGAGTTCGCTGTTTAAATTCGTCAATATTGGCTGGACGTGTTTCATTTACCTTGCTTATGACGTAGCCCTAAAGGAAGCGGTCTGGTACTCAAGATCAGGGGGGTGGGCGGGCCAGCGCCACAAGTACCTGACGTTATGTGACATTTGAAACCCTGCCTGCCCTCTCAGCGGCGCTTCCATTCCGACGGTCGCCAAGCGCAGTGATGTTTGAAGCAACTACTGACGCAGCACAGGTCTCCGTACAAATTCGCAGGAAAGTGTTTCCACGTAGAATAATTTCTCGTTGTGCTAGTATCTAGAGTCCCAACGACCAAAACTTCAGGCACTTGTATTAAACGGAACGTTCATGTAACGGCGAAAAAAAAACCCGGTCCTATGCGGTTCCGTTGTAGGCAGGTATCACTCTGCAGACTTTTCCCATAAATCTTGGCCATTTTCGAGAGGGGTAGTGAAACAGAATGGAGCGAACGCCCTCACATTTTTTACGCTGTGTTTGTCTTTTTTGATGTGTATTGAAGTTTGTAAGTGTATTCATGTTGCGAAGCGAAACGTGTGCTGAATCACTAGACGTTTCCTTCTTTGCTTCATTTACGCATTTTCCACTTCCTTCTTTAAACTGTTTATATCCAAATCTCAATTGTGTATTTATTCATCCCTCTTTCTGTATTCCTTGGAAATTCAGAATCCTCAGTAGTAAGGCTGCATTCACTTTTCTCGTAAGTTTGAAATTGTAGTAAAAGATCTGCTGCATGAAGAAAATCTTATAAAAACGAAGTTCACGCATGTCATAAGGATATGGTCTTGAGTGCGAGCTTCTGCTATACGCTGCGTGCTCTGTTTAGCTACATTTAAAATGTCCTGACTCATTTACGTTATAATATTAAGTATTTCCTGAAAAAAGGATATTCCGCTTGTCTAGAAACTTATTATGTATCACTATTTTGAGAAACCTCCGTCTAGGTATGACTTACACACACTTTGCTTTTGAATGTGTTGTACTCTCTATGTCTAGATCTCCCAATTGTCCTGTACTCACACACGTTAACAGCCAAAACGTTAATTATGAACTTAATTTCATCTTCATTCCAAATACAATGGTTTATATCATACTAATTCCATGGTTCACAGTCCTTGAGAAGCTATAGTCTCCCAGATAATCGAGAAAAACCCGCTTTTTATGGATATGGGCCTTCATTATTGGTGTTTACAAGGCCTGGCGACCGGATCGTGTAATTATATCTAATATATAATCTAGACCATACCTCATTTGCTTGTAGTAAGAACTAAATGAAATGTCAGTTACCAAATTGCTACAGTATGATGCGAGGCATACAGGGTTGGATAAATTTGGCTTTTAGAGTATTTTTGATGAAATTTAGAAACGCGAGGTTCTAAGGGCTGTTACACTTCGATGATATTTTTTATGAGGAATGTTGAGGGGAGATGAGAAATCCATAAAGTCTGCAGTTCAGATTTTTCCACTACGAACTGGTCACGAAGTGGTCCGTGCTATATGTGTCATGTTCAGTGAAATGACAATGCCCTAACCATAAAGGCCAAGTCTGTGAGCTGTACAGTTATGACGGTACAGGGGGCAGTCTTTCAATTCAGTGCCACAAATAAGGCCTTAGATTCATCTCTGACCTCAGAGGATCATTCGTACGGATAGAATGACGGTGACTGAAATCCCAGAGTGATTGACCAAACACGTCGTGTTTGGCGAGAAAGTGGAATGATTCGAAATTGATGGAAGGGAGAGAGACGAACAGGAAAGGAGTCTGTGATTCGTTTTTACTTAAGGCACTCTACCACCATTTGTCACAAGAGATTAAAGCGCACGAAGTATGAGACAAGACAGCATCTTGAATCGATCTCTATAGCTGTGTAATTTGTAAATTTAAATTTTGAGTTAGTGCCGCGCTGTGGGGGCGTGTGAGAGTGGTGGTGTATTCTTATAATGAAACCAACCAGACGCATTAATTTCTCAAATTTATTTTTGGAATAAAACTCTACATGTTTCAGACAGTTCCTCTGTCCATCATCCTCTGCTTGCGAGCAGGATCAGGACGGAACTTCAGTTCCGTCCTAATCCTGCTCGCAAGCTGTCAGCAAACATGTATGACATATACCATTACTGTGTGTACAGTGAAAAACTCCTGATGATGGACAGAGGAACTGTTCGAAACATGTAGAGTTTTATTCCAAAAATAAATTAGAGAAATTAATGCGTCTAGTTGGTTTTATTATAATAATTATCACGACGCACGGTCACCTGAACGTCAAAACAGTGGTGGTGTAGTTCCACTTGTATGTAAACCTCGGTAATAGATGGGGACGAATGGTCAACGTTAAGCTTCGGTAGCTTTATTTCTTGAGGAATAACGCCGACACCCATCGATTAGGTGGATAGGTGAGCCCCAGACCCGGCCTGGACAGTGTGAATAATACGAAAATCTCTTTTCCTGCCGAGAATCCAACTGGCGTTCCTCAGTCTTTCAGCCAGCAACTTAGCCATTTTGCCGACTAAACTGTCTCGGGGAAAAAATCTTTCTTTGTAAAATCGTAAGTCTCAGTTTACATGAAATAAATGAAGTAAGCCTGTACAAACATTTGGAAGGCATGTTTTTAGGGAGATAGTCTTGCCTGGTTTAAAATTTATTTCTCAAAAAATAACTGTACTTTGAGTTCGCACAGTGTATTTGTGAGTCCCTAAGATTCGTTCAAGAGGCCTAAATTATTTCCACATATATTATGAACTTATTTATTCTTTATAGTTGAAACGCTGTGCTTTGTGTGATGTATTAACCGAATATTGGGTACAACGTACTCTAATTTTATTCTGATTTAAGACGTGGTAACTGAATGTTGTGAACTTGTGTTATATGCTTTGATACTAATCACTTATGTCATGTCAGCACGATCTGGGATTTGAATACCTGCAGGAAGAAGAGATTTTTCAAAAAGTCCAGACCGGCTGAGGGGCCCAGCCAGCCTCATATTCAAAAGGTGCCGAGTGTGCTTTCTCGGGGGTAAAGCCGCCGGAGCGTGAATTTGACCACTCACCTTCATCTAGCGCCGAGGTTCGTAATGAGTGTCGGGATACCTGTACTTCCCCTTAAACCCTTCCTGACGTGGCCAAGGACAACTGTACTGTACCTTAACTTTACCTTAATCTGTAGCCTACTGATTGCTGATGCCATTTTTTTTAGTTTTTCGCGGCATTAATTATGAATATTGACGTCTGTTTGATTGTGATGCCGTGCGGTCTGGTAGAAATTTACTGACGTTTCGGAGGAGCGCATTGCTTCCATCTTAAGTTTATCTTTTATCCTTAGAAGGAGACAGTAGGCAGGTACACCGCGTCACGGCTCAGAAGACTCTATTCCTTTCCTTAGACCTACTTCCAAAATACGATATAAAAATGATCCCGTTACAGGTCCGGTGTGGCCCAGAGGGTGGGTAGAGTTATAGCTCTACTCTTCCATGACCGCGGCACTAGAAGGGGGTGAGTGGTCAACAGCAGGCCCCGGCAGCACTTTACCCCCGGGAAAGACCCGATACCCATTTTACAGGAGGCTGGGTGGGCCCCAGGGCCGGTCTGACCGGACGGAAAATCTCGTCCCCACCGGGATTCGATCCCGGACGGTCCAGCCCGTAGCTCAGTCCCTATACCGACAGAGCTACCAGGCCGACACAAAATACTGTATATGATCTGTAATTCTATATTAAATAATAGCCCACGGCCACTTCGTACAGCATTATTAATGTAATGTTTACAGTCGTTCTGCCATATCTCATTTACATTGGTTGAGACAACACTGTAAAATAACAGAATAAATATCGGACTACAACGACTCGACGACAGCTAAAGTGAGGTTATAATTTCCCTGTGCCTTAACACAGAGCCCTGACTGGTTACAGATGCCCAGTAGTCACAGAAAATATGAAGCAGAGACGTGACACTTTTGAAACCAAATTTCCAGGTGAGAATTTGTTGACACCAGCCTTACATTCGTGCTTCTTCTTCGATCGAGCGTCACAATCTTGATAAAAAATGAAGACCGAACCATACCTCGAGGGACAGTCGTTTTGGAGAAATTAACAGAATTTCATTTCACTCAGAGTCTTTAAGTACCGCCTTCCTTTGAACGGAATCCGAAAATTTATTGCTGTGGTTGCAATATCCTACCACTGGCCCTCATCCTAACCGGCTGAATGCAGTTGACATCCTGGTACTCAGTTTCGTCATGACGAACATTATGTATTTCTCGTCTTCCCCGTGTGTGCTATATTACTGACCCATCTCAGCCTCCTGTACTGGAGCACACAAATAATATTTGGGGAAGTACAGATTTTGAAGCTCCTGTTTTCTTCATTCTCTTGTTACTAGCTATTATAAATCTCAATATTCTCGTAGAAAATTGTTTCTGAAACTGCACAGATCTCATATCTGTTCTTATTATAACGTGGCAGGTTATTTCATGGCCTTACGTCAGTACTCCAGTAACTTACCCTTCAGGTCATTCCAAGTCAGACGTATCGTATGAGCATGGGTCAGATTATCATTGGCTGCTAAGCTAGGGTATTTGAATTTCAAGTATGATTTGCGTGCAAAAGCTCTAATTATACACTTAATTTTGCAGTAAATGTTCCAGAACGGCCACTTTCATCTTCGATACACATTCGGACTGCTTTCGCTGTATGTTGAACCTGACCATACCAAGAACTGCAATGCCATTTCACCTAAAAATTCTGGGAACCAAATCTCTTTACCTCTTTTGCCTGTTTGCATTCATACGCTGTATGTTTCTTTCGTGTTCAGCAGGAAGATGAGCAGAAATGTGTATAGAGCTGCAGGTGGCCATATCGAATACTTGTTACAAAATTTACTGTAGAGTTTAAGAAATTGTTCGTAAAAACAGCGTACTTTTGTGTGATCATTCAGTAATTACAAATACGTACATCACGTTATCTGTTGGGATTCAGACCTATAACATGGCTTTATTTCCTCAATTATTGACAAAAAAAAAAGGTCAGTTTAACTGCAGAATAATAGCAGAATGCTGCAGTAGGCATTGAAATATTATAAATCTCGTGGGTAAAATATCCTGCGTGCCCGTCAGTGGTGGAAGGCTGACTGAACTTGTGGCATCATTTCTGAACCTATGGTTCGTGGGTTGAGTTAATTCTGCCCAGTAGAACATACAGTTTTCTTGCTTTACATTTTCTCTTCATCTTAGTTTTATTTTCATTACATTTAGAAGTGTTGTTTTTACGGCTGTTTTACATTGACCTACCAGATGTTTGTACAATTTTGTGTCTGTTTTATATATATATATATATATATATATATATACATTGACCTACCAGATGTTTGTACAGTTCTTGTGTCTGTTTTATATTTATATATATATATATATACATTGA
>Ga0123354_10017981_pt1 | contig 11078 bp, 8 predicted proteins | sample TergutLab28metaG_2_FD_97872 | JGI IMG/M metagenome (GOLD analysis project Ga0123354, IMG submission 97872) | Labiotermes labralis P4 segment gut microbial communities from Petit-Saut dam, French Guiana - Lab288 P4 | ecosystem: Host-associated > Arthropoda: Insects > Digestive system > Gut ... | reverse complement strand
GAGGCTGTGTAATACAATTTTGACCTCCTGATGATGAGCACATGTGTTCGAAACATGTAGAGGCATGAAATAAAACTTATTGTGAAACAAATTTTGTGCATCAAGTTGGTTAAATACTGAGATAAACACATCCATTTGTTTCCGTTACAGATTTATCAAGTACGACATGCAATGGTTGAAATATTTTCCCTCTGATATAAAACAAACACTGAGAGATTCTTTATAAATTTCAGAAACCTAACCGACCGATATTCTTTCTTCCGTGATGTTCATTTCTTAATCTTCCTGTGTACAGTAATATAAGTATGGATGACCTGTCAAAGATAATGGTATACCTCGTTTCTGTTTTCCTCTCCATTTTACCTGTCTTATTTTTATCTCCTACCCTACTCTCTCCCATATTTATTTCCCCATACCGTTTCTTTTTCCAACCCATCTTCATTCGTCTTTCCGTACCTTAGCAGCGTTTCTTTGCGTTATCTCAAGCGTGATAGGCATGGAACTATTTTGACAGTTCCCATCTCTCTATGATTTCCACACCTAACCCTTCAATTGGAAGTCAAGTCCTTGTGTATCACAGCCCTACAGTGATACTGTTACATCACACTTTCTCCGAATATTCAATTCTTTAATTTGAAGAATTTCAAGGAACAGCTTGATATTTGTCATGTGCAAAATATGATAATGTAATGTCGACCAAAACATAGTTATTTATTTTAATTAGCATCCTGAAAGCAATTCCGAAATTTACAGGTTCTTTCTTTATTGTTTGGTGCGTCATGAGGCTGTCATAGACACACAGACGGACGGAGAGATAGACAGCCACGTAGCACCTCCTTTTGTTATATGAAAGCTGATAGCCCTCATGCATACCAAATGTCCCGTTCACTTTCTAATCAAAAGACATTTTGAGTTCTTTTTTATGCAGTTCTTTTAGGGCTCTCCTTTTGACTCGAAAATTCCTTCTGTGGTTCACTTAGGGTAAAGGAAAATTTTCGGGTTATTTTACAATGGAAGTATCCGCTAGGAGTTTACTGAGCGGTACTCCTCACCAAGTATCATTCGGTTGATCAAATCGAAAATAATGAGATTTGTGGGGTATGAAGCACGTGTGGGGGAGAGGAGAGGTGCATACAGGGTTTTGGTGAAGAAACCTGGTGTAAAGAGATCACTTGGAAGACCCAGGAGTAGACGGGAGGATAATATTAATCTGGATCATAAGGAAGTAGGATGGGGGCATAGACAGGATTGATCTAGCTCGAGATAGGGACAGGTGGCGGGCACTTGTGCATGCCGTAAAGAACCTTCTTGTTGCATAAAATGCGGGGAATTTCTTGACTAGCTGAGAACCGGTTAGCTTCTCAAGAAGGACTCTCCTGCACGGAGTAAGTAGGTAAGGAATGAAGTATCCACTCTTGGAACACCTTGCGCTGAAGGTAAAGTGTCTAAACCTGAACTCGCAATATGAAAGTGACATAACAATAATTTAAATAAAAGTAACGTAAAGGATATTCCTTCTTGAGGTTACACCACTTTGATGTATTGTTTTAGGTTGGTTGAGGTCTGAAGAGACATGAATAATCAATTCTCTTACCTAGTGAATGCGAACAAGAACATACGATTCTTGCGAGAGTATCTGATTTAACTATTTAGAAGGTTTCTTGCATTGATTTCTGTACTTTTCGAAAGGGATTTCCTGACTGATCCACATAAAGAGACAAGGCTCACATAACCTTCAGAATGTAATTTATGGTTTGCATATTTGTGTATCGCATTGTGCTCATGTTCATAAGCGGATAAATACATTTCTCTTCATACATTTTCAAAGCGGTGTACTTGCATCATATTTCATTATATGACTTACTTTTATGATGGTAATGAAAACGGTACCCCCCCCCCCCCCACCATGTTACACGTTCCGTCTGTCGGGAATAGAAAGTAAACTGTATTAATGCTGAATAACAAAACAGAGACGCAAATCAGATATCCTTTACATTGTTGTTAGAGGTACTGCTCACTGTTGTGAAGGTCTAGAGTACGTTTGGAGATCACATAACTCTTAATTCGTTTGAAGGAGGTTGAGTTCAATGTTATTAACTGCACTGTGCCTTCACCGGACAAAGTAAGTTAAGATCGCATTGTCCTGAACAAAGTGACACTGTTTTAGTCTGTGTTATAATGTCGATCCTTTCCCAAGGAATGTCCTGACAACATGAATTTTAAGCTCAGTAACGCCATGATAACAACGTGCCTTCCAAGGTTTGACGTTTTGTCGACCGTGCATTTGAGCATATTATCTCAGTATTTAACCAACTTGATGCACAAAATTTGTTTCACAATGAGTTTTATTTCATGCCTCTACATGTTTCGAACACATGTGCACATGTGTTCGAAACATGTAGAGGCATGAAATAAAACTTATTGTGAAACAAATTTTGTGCATCAAGTTGGTTAAATACTGAGATAGTTCCTTCCAAATTTTTATATCATATAAGAATGTACTGGTGGAAAGATACCCGTGGAAATCCTATTGAAATTTTGGATTTGTTAAACATTTGCACTGATATTCTAATGGATATTCCACCGGCAATGTTGCATATTACATTTAAAGTGTTCTTGTAGTCGCAGTTAGAAATCAGGATTTAAATCAAAATAAGACTTCAGTTGTTACTTCCTTCTTCATTCCTTTCCTCAATACAAAGACATTTCGTGAGCGCATCGAATGGTTCAAGACTGGATTCCACGTGTTGCCTAATCATTCTTACTTTCAGCTGCTAAGTGTAAAAATCCTGTTCCGCGCTGACAGTTGGAGTGGGAAACAATTGAAAGGATGTCCCTGACACTCACGCAGATGTCGTGTTGAGGATGCATGCTAATCAGTTGCTTGAGTCTTACACGCCCAAAATAACTACAGCCATACTGCAAAGAGTGAAGGTCTGACTACAGCATGTGGGAATGGTAATATGTTAGTAGGTCAAACGAATCCAAAAGAACACAAAATAACCATAAAGGTGATGCATAAGTTTCGTGGCGACGCTTCGTCAATTGTTTGCCCAAGGTCTTGCAAACTTAGCAACATACTAGTCTCTTAACTTAGGACGCTTTTCTTCGTTAGTTTTAACGGATGTGCTCTTCTGTCGTGTTTTCATCTGGAATGGACCCTTTAAACGCCGAGTTAAATACCATCTGCCATTTGCTGCCATTATCAAGAGCTCACCATATTCTCCATTCTCCATGTTAGCAGGGTAAGGTTTAAAGCAAATATTATAACTACGTATAGGAAATTCCTTATAAAAGGGAACGGCCTGGTTTGCTTTTTATTTTAAAAAGGAATTATACGTTCGTGCGTACGAAACAATGAATTGGGAGGTTTTAGATGAATTAGTGAACCGGGATAGCGTAATCGGTTTAGCGACTAACTGACGCCTTGGTTTGACGGACCGCTGTTTAAACCTCGGTAGGGAGCAAGAGATGTTTTTCTTCAGCAAACGTCCAGACCCCTTCTGGGACCCACCCATCCTTCTGTATAATGGGTACCGTGGTTCTTCCCTGGAGACAAAGCGTCCAGAGCTTGAATTTACCACTCACCTCCAACTAGTTCCGAGGTTAAGAATGAGTACAGCAATACCTGTACAACTCTCGGTATGCCTTCGTAAGGAGTGTATATATATATATATATATATATATATATATATATATATATATATTATTATTATTTCGACGACTTAAGGTTCGCTGCTTGGGAACTCAATTCGTGAAATCAAGTGACTAGCACAGACGCTTGGTCACCAAAGTACTGAGCGTCATTTAAATAAACAAGACTGATGGAGGACAAATCATAGGAAGATCATGCACAGTACGATGAAGTATCACATTGAAAGCGTCATTGAATGCTGATTCCATAAATTTATTATCTCTTCTCTTCTGAGTATTTTTAACTACTGAAACTGATTAGGTGTTCTTAAATAATCCCGCTATACCAAAATCAGTCGAACAAAAATCCATCGGCCTGAAATTTTCTAAGTCGCGAACTGCAAGTCAAGTGACATACAGTTGGCATCATAATTTGAGTCGTTTTTCTTTCTCCATATTTGCGCATTCGTGGCGTTTCTCTGTCTCCATTCATTACAATCAATCACACCGCGTATATATTAACCGAAAACAACAATGCATGTGCTTAATTTCAAATTAAAACATTAATTAAACTACATTAACTTTCCCAGGCGCGAGGCTAGCTAGCTGTGCTGCTAAGGATGGATGAGTCGACCGGACCCTTCGTTCTTATTGTCAGCGGGCGTAGCCCAGGCAGTTGAACGCGTGCTAGCAGTAGCCTTCGGAAACAAACTATGTTGGTTCGAGTCCCACTATCGACATATTTCTTTATGTCGCCCAGGCAGTTGAACGCGTGCTAGGAGTAACCTTCGGAAACAAAGTACGTTGGTTCGAGTCCCACTATCGGCATATTTCTTTATGTAGTCCAGGAGTTGAACGCGTGTTAGCACTAGCCTTCGGAAACAAACTATGTTGGTTCGAGTCCCACTATCGGCATAAATCTAAATGGCTACAGATGATGGTGGATATGGAAACCAAAATGTGTATGTTTTACCAATAATAAAATCGAAGACAATGAAGACATGCACTCATTAAATTAAGTCAGGTCTCTTTCAATTTTCTGCCAAATTAAGGGAATGTCTTCCGCAACTGCATTATGGTAATTCACAATTTTATAACCGTGAACGGAACAGGATATCTGCTGCTGGTTATGGTTGAAAAAGGAGGGTAGGTAATTACCACGATCATTATTATTATCATAAACATCAAAGAATGGACCCTTTGACCCGTCCCGTCTACGGAGATGCAGCTGCTCGCGCCAACGCTTCTTCGGTCTTCCGATTGTCCTCCTTCCTTGTGGTCTGTAGTGGTATGATTTCAAAGGGATTCGCTTTTGTTGCATTCTTTGCAAGTGAAGAAGCCAGTTCCGTCTGTATTCAGACGAAAACCGACCTGGCTGTGACAATAAGTCACCAACCCTGAGTTGAGTGGAGGCCAAAACCCTCCACAAAACAAATACTGTCATAAAAGTGAAGGTTCCTTTATTCGCTGTATGTCAGCAGTGTTTAAAGCTACGCGTTCTTCATTCTCATCACGATAGCTCACCATGACAGGTGTATTCGCGAACGTATCATCGCTCTTGCTGAGAAGGTAGGGTTGCCTGCCAGCACTGCCGGGGAGCTCTACCGAGTTCCTGTGTCTACTGCAAGGGAATGGCTACGGAAATACCGAAGGGATCAGCAAGTTGGAAGGCGTAAGGGAACTGGGTTATGACGCGTTTCCAGCCCAGCTCAGGATGCTGCCGAAGCTGAGAAAAACCCTTTCTTCAGTGCAAGGGATCTTAAAGGTGCTACTGGCTTTCCTGGGCAAAAAGACACGATTATTTGGAGACTTAGGGGAGCAGGTCTCAGGGCACGGCATGCTGCGATGAAGGAGCTTCTCACTGATGAACATAAACTGTACCGTTTAGCGTTTGCTGAGAGCAATGTAGACCGCTAATGGGATAGAGTCATATTCACTGATGAATCTACATTTACCTCAGCAAATGATGGGCTGGTTTTAGTTTAGAGACCTCAGGGACAGCGTTACAACCCGCAGTATATGTCTACCTGCAAACGCAATGGTCGTGTGTCTGTAAACAGTTGGGGCTGGATCTCCCATGAAGGGGGTGGAGTTCTCCATCGTATAGAGGGTCACCTGGACGGCCTGCAGTATCAGCACATTTTGCAGAACGAAATGGTGCCCTCTGTGCGGTTGCTTTATCCCGAAGGTATAATCCATTTACAGCAAGACCATTCCTCTATTCATGTTTCTCGTGTGTTTCAAAAATGGCTATCGCAGCAGGCGCGACGTCGAACTCCTTGACTGGCCACCGCGAGTGCCTGATATGAACCCCATCGAGAATATATGGAGTGAGGTGAAAAGGACAATGCAGTAAACCTGGCCTGTCCTCCCTCCCAGAAATAGCGATGAGCTATGGGCCCTTGTGTCAGACGCGTGGGATGAAGTTGCGTCGTCTATGCGTTACATTCGATCACTGATTGAGTCCATGACACAAAGAATGAAATCAGTGGTCGAAGCAGAAGGGTTCTGGACTTCTTATTAAAGAAGTCAGTTTCTGAAAACAGCCCTTTTAAGGGCTAAAATATTAATTTTCATTTTCTATGCGTAGGTGCGATACTTCACAGGTCCCAATGGCCGGGCGGTTTACGGCCCCTCGCCTGCTGAGATTATGGGTTCGAATCCCACCGGGGGCATAGATGTCTGTCCTTTGTGAGTGGCGTGTGTTCCGAAGGCTACTGCTAGCACGCGTTCAAATGCCTGGACTACCTAAAGAAATATGCCGATAGTGGGACTCGAACCAGCATAGTTTGTTTCCGAAGGCTACTCCTAGCACGCGTTCAACTGCCTAGGCTACATAAAGAAATATGCCGATAGTGGGACTCGAACCAACATAGTTTGTTTCCGAAGGCTACTGCTAACACGCGTTCAACTGCCTGGGCTACATAAAGAAGGTTGCCGATAGTGGGACTCGAACCAACATAGTTTGTTTCCGAAGGCTACTGCTAACACGCGTTCAAATGCCTGGGCTACATAAAGAAATATGGCGATAGTGGGATTCGAACCAACATAGTTTGTTTCCGAAGGATACTGCTAGCACGCGTTCAACTGCCTGGGCTACAAAAAGAAATATGGCGATAGTGGGACTCGAACCAACATACTTCTACCACGCGTTCAACTGCCTGGGCTACATAAAGAAATATGCTGATTGTGGGATTCGAACCAACATAGTTTGTTTCCGAAGGCTACTGCCAGCACGCGTTCAACTGCCTGGGCTACAAAAAGAAATATGCCGATAGTGGGATTCGAACCAACGTACTTTGTTTCCGAAGGCTACTGCTAATACGCGTTCAACTGCCTGGGCTACATAAAGATATATGCCGATAGTGGTATTAGAACCAACATAGTTTTTTTCCGAAGGTTACTGCTGGCACGCGTTCAACTGCCTGGACTACGCCTGCCGACAATATGAACGGAATGGTCCGATCGACTCATCTATCCTTAACATCAAAGCTACATAGCTAGCCTCGCGCCTGGGAAAGTTAAAGAAGTTTAATTAATGTTTTAATTTCAAATTAACCAAAAGTATTTTTGTGTTCGGTTAATATATACGCGGTGTGACTGATTGTAATGAATGGAGACAGATAAACGCCACGAATGCACATGCATGGGGAAAGTAATACCACTCGAATTATGATGGCAACTGTACCGCACGTCCCTGCCTGAACGGGACGTACGAAATACCAGGCCGATGGATTTTTGTTTGACTGAGGTGGAGTCAAGACACCCCCGTATCGAACTTTAAAATCGAACACTGAATGCAATAGAGACCCAACTAAAAAATTTTCCATTTGGATTTCATACTATGATTGAGCTCAAAATGTAACAAATACATCTGATAATACCGGCAAAATTGTTAGTCGAAACATGCCCGTGAGGTGACGTTATTGTCGGATGTAGTTGTTATATTTTTTAGCTCAATCGTAATATTTACTCCAAATGGCAATTTATGGATTGTGCCACAATTGCATTCAGTGGGCGAAATGAAGACTCCTCCAAACATTGCATGTATCTTCGTCTTCTCCGTTGTTTCTCTGACATCGGGAGAAAGATATACATTTGGCACGTAGGAGTTTCCTAAATTGTGAACTTATATTCATGCCCGTCAACACTGCCGATGGACAGAGGCCAGAAATTTTGAAGAAACCACATCTGAAAACATAAACCAGAAAGAGAAAATTGTTTTACGGAGGTTTTGAATGTGAATTTGTGTCGCAAATGAGTTTCTCGAGTGCGCCGAATTACAAGAGCTGACGCAAATTGCAACGTAGGGGCTACGTGCTTCAAGGATACCCAAAAAAAAAACGCCTAAACGTCAGTGATGGTGACACTGACATTGTCCTAGTTACGGCTTAACGTTACCTGCTGAAGTCACATAGAAACAAGGATGATTGCAAGAGGCAAAAGCGCCAAGAAAGGGGATGAATTGAAGGCCCCCTTAATTACTTGTTGTAACTTTGTCAGAACTTTCCTTCAGTTATTTGGTTATTTTGTACTATTTATGAGTAATTAAGCGTAAAAAATACCGACTCATCTGTGATCTAGTCGGTCCCAGTGGTCGCGCGGTCTAAGGAATAGGTCTTCGGCCGCTCGTCTGTTGCTATTGTGTGTTCGAATCCCACCGGGGGCATGGATGTCTGTCTGCTGTGAGTGTTGTGTGTTGTTAGGTAGAGGTCTCTACGACGAGCTGATCACTCGTCCAGAGAAGTCATACCGACTGTGGTGCGCCGTTGTGTGTGATCTAGAAACCTCGTGAAAGAGGAGGTCTTGACCCACGGCGGGGGGGGGGCTCTTTGCGCCGAAAACAAACAAAACATTTGTGATCTATGACGATGAAAGTATTATGTGTTAGAAAACCTGCTTGTGATAATGTATGGACATTTTCTGGAGAGGCTTCAGAAAAGATATGAAAATCTTCCGTGATTACAGCAGGTTTTCGGCTAGGATTCAAACCGTGTACCGTAACAATAAAGTGCATTGCCCTACCCAGTGTCAACTAGCTCGCTGATGCAGCTGCCGCTGCTATGACAAGACCTGTCTGTATGAATCTCAGATGACAATGAAATGGTTATATCGTCTGAGAAGGGCTGAGAATATTGAGTCATTGTTCGGAGCGGCTGGTGGTAAGTAGGGGTGGGAAAGCTGGCCGCATTACCGAGACAATTGAAGACGACTCACGAAAACACGTGCTATAGTTTATCCTCGTTCTGCGGGAACCTGTCTCTGTTTATCTTCAGCCTTACATGCGTATCGTATCTCCGTCAGATTACCGCGTACGGTGACTGATGGCTTGCTAATTTATTGCGTTATTTTTATGGTATGTACATAATTTACAAAAGGAGCCGGAATAGCGCAGTCGGTATAGCGACTCGCCACGGGCTGGACTCTGCGGGAATCGAATCCCTCTGCGAGCGAGGTTTTCTGTACCCGTCCAGAACATCCCTGGGACTCACCCAGCCTCTTATACAATGGTCACCGGTTCTTTCACGGGGGTAAAGCGGCCGGGGCGTGGCGTTGATCACCCACCCCATCTAGCACCGAGGTTAAAGAAAGAGTAGGGCTATATCTCTACTCCACCTCTAGGCCTTCGTGACCTGTTCTAGGGTGAATATTGCCTTTATCTTTTACATAATTTACAAATTGTCCTCGAACCGCATAATAAAACCTGAAGGGCCGCAGGCGTCCTGCGGACTGCAGGTTGGAATCCATGCCTAAGGCCACTTGTTAGTGTTAACTTGAAATAATCCGCTGCTACTACTGTACAAGTCCTTACTTATTTCCCATTCATGACCATCTTCCCAATTCATTTGACGCTACTTACAATTGAATCACGGCTTGTCAATTCAATTAAGGACCACTACTTTAGCTGATTATATTTTTAGCTGTCTTCTAATATCACTTACTTTCCATTCAATATGTGAAAGTGTTGTGGTTATAAAATTGTTTAATTACTCAGGAAAATATGATTTCGAATTTGACATTCAGAGGACCGTGCATCGTGATATATTCTTATAATAAAAGTCAACGAGATGCACTATTTCTCAAATTTATTTTGATAAAGAAATCTACATTTTTCGGACAGATCTACTGTCCATCCTCGGGAGTCTCAATACTGTATACACAGTAATATGTATTTGTCATACTAGTTATGTTGACTGCCTGCTAGCGAGGTCGGGATGGAACAGTTCCATCCTGACAGTCAACATAACTACGCTCGTAGCATGACAAATACCTATTGCTGTGTACAGTGTTGAGCCTCCTGATGATGGACAGTATATCTGTCCCGAACATAGAGTTCTTTATCAAAATAAATTTAAGAAATAGTGCATCTCGTTGGCTTTTAATATAAGAATGATTTTTGAAATTAAATATGAATCTCAGATTTGATTTATTGGGAGATTATACTAGCTAGTAAGAGAGGAAACTAATTAGGATCAGTGAGTGTCAGTCCGAATACAATTAAGTCTGCCTTATTCGAAATTAATACCTTCAGAATGCAAGTCCAGAGCATTGTCATGAAATAAACCTGCTCACATAATGAACTGCCTATTGGAAGAACTTAATTGTCTGCATATATTCCATCATTGGAATGTTAAATCAAGCCGCTGGTATGGATGGACTTCCAGCGAAGCGGGAAGAGACTACAAGCCTCGTCGAAAATAGCAAGGCAGTTATGAAGCGATTATTAGCATTGGTAATTTGAAAGGACTCGCTAAAAATTATAGTTCATTAGGCTCTACGTTATTGCATTCATTATTACAATTTATTTTTTTATCATCGTCACTGATAACACTGATATATCAGTGTTAGGTTTCAAATGCAGGAACGTACTAACATCGCTACACATTCTTTAGCTCACATTCCATTTGAAATTAGAGTCGTGCAAGAATCTCGAAGTAATATTTTTACTTTATTATAATACGCTTTGTTCTGCAGGATTACTTCATACCGACATGCAGTAAAACTCTGTCGTCCGCTCTATTAAATCCAATTTACTGAAGCATTTGTTTGACAGTGGCAAATTCTTTTGAACTGTAATCAAACAAATATTTTGGGTCGCGAAATATTACCAGTTTCTTTTTTCGAGAGACTGATTCTGTTGCATCGCCGTAACCATCTGATCAGCATTTTGGCATTTCTACACTCTATGTATGGGCCGGGTAGCTAAGTCGGTATAGCGACTGACTACGGACTGGACGGTCCGGGATCGAATCCCGGTGGGGACGAGATTTTCAGTACGTTCAGATCGGCCCTGGGGCCCACCAAGCTTCCTGTAAAATGGTTACCGGGTCTTTCCCGGGGGTAAAGTGCGGCCGGGGCGTGCTGCTGACCACTCATCCCCTTCTAGTGCCGCGGTCATGGAAGAGTAGAGCTATACCTCTACCCACCCTCTGGGCCACACCGGG
>Ga0123354_10017980_pt1 | contig 11078 bp, 9 predicted proteins | sample TergutLab28metaG_2_FD_97872 | JGI IMG/M metagenome (GOLD analysis project Ga0123354, IMG submission 97872) | Labiotermes labralis P4 segment gut microbial communities from Petit-Saut dam, French Guiana - Lab288 P4 | ecosystem: Host-associated > Arthropoda: Insects > Digestive system > Gut ... | reverse complement strand
TTACATCAGAAGATGAATGTCTGAACCAGGCACTGAATTTTATTATGCGTAGGCTGCCTGATGAGTTTGATACATTTTGGGAGTATGTGGCCGTGGAGTTAAGGTCACTAAGTTCAGAAATGTACAGGAAAATGCTGAAGAGAGAAATTCGCTAGTCTATAGCACGAATTGCTGAACTTGATGACTTAAACTCTGTAGCCACCTGCTCTACCAAAATGACTGAAGCTCCATCACCAGACCCATAGCCAGACTGGAATCAGTGTTTGTGTCAACAATTACTGTTAATAAAAATAATTTATTAAAAGCATAAGCCATTTCTTTTACATTTTTCAATGTTCATAGCCCCCAAGTTCATTTCAGAAATTATCTCTGCTCTCTAAACTTTACCAGTGTCATTTCTTATAATGTTCTGTGGTGTTTTTAGTTTGTGATTACATATTTCTATCAGAATGTTGTAATATGATTGCTTCACTTCTATAATTACTTTCTTCAAGACTGCGCAGTAGGCATAAAGATTATAATAGCTGTTACTTGGAGATCTGAAATGCTAGTAAATATTCATTTTTCATCTGCATAATATATTCAATCCATTTGTTATACTGCTGGTTTCACTTCCCTTATGACTTCTATGTGACTGAAAAACAAGTATCAGAATACCTCAAGAGATACAACGAAAATTGTTGAAAATACTATTGACATTATCTTACAACATTATGACAGGCCTGCCCACCACAGCTGCATATGGAGATGAAAATGGTTATTCGTCTTCATGCTGAATTGTCTGTTACTGACAAACAGCTCTGTGAAGCATTCTTTGAGTATATATCTTATTATTATTATTTACTTTTGTTCTTATAACACTGGCTGAGATGAGAAGCAGGTTTTATTTACCAGATTAATTACTATTTTATTTCATGGAACTCATCTCCATCTCTACCCCAGATAGAAAGTCCTCCACCAATTATCACATTTAAAAAAAAAAATTCTTCAGATATTCATCCTTTAGAACATCCCAAAGGGCTCTGCATACTTCCTTTACTATAATTCCGATTGTACATGCAGGTATGCGAAATGAGTACAGCAGACTGTGGTACGAATCACCTGGAACATATAAATTAATTCATTAAAAACCGAAAATCATTGGAGACAACATGCAATTACAATGACAGCAAATTAACATTGTGTGTATTACTTGCCTGTTGCCAGAAAGCGAAGTGTTACTATCACCTTTTCCTCCACTGAAATTGCATTTCTCATGGCTGTATCCTGCTTGCCAATCACGGGGCCCAGCATGTTCACAAGCCTCTGAACTTCCACAGTTGACATCCTTGTAAAATTTCTAAACTGCTGAGAGTCTTCAAGCTGCAGTTCACGTATCAACTGTGTGTATGCCCCCTGTCGGTCACGTCTTCTTACCCAGTTCTTAATCCAGCACTTTCTTTTCACTTTCCTTCTCTTATTAATTGCTAATGCTACATAAACAGCAGCTGCTAGCTCTGCTTCCTGTAAGCAAGCCATTCTAATTAATGGCTAAGTGTTAGTGCACTTCCTCACTTCGTTCCCACCTGTTCACAATCAGCTGATGCGACCGCCACCATGTTCTCCAGCAGGCGTTCACTCTTATGTGTATACGGAAACTTTGTACTCTGAGAGGTCTCGCAGTTCCGGTGCTCTCAACAGTGATCACAGAGAGCCCACTAGCCAGAATTTACTCTCACATCTAAACGTCATCGCTAGATGCTCTCGATAGGACTCGCAAAAGTTTACTCTCACATGTAACGCCACCTTTAGAGAATGTTACTCTACAGACACGATGACAGATGTACTACTAGCATGATGGAACACAGCCTCATTTCAATCAGGTAGTCAGGCAGTATATGAATCATAAATTCCCAAACCAATGGATTGGTCATGGCGGTGAACAGAATTGGCCACCATGGTCACCGGATCTGAACCCATTAGATTACCATGTGTGGGGTTACATGAAAGCTATGGTGTATGTACACAAGATGAACATGAGAGAAGATCTACTCCAGCGAATTCTAAGTGCCGCAAGAAGCTTCAACAATGCTGCACTTTTTCGTAAGGTTATGAGTCCTCTGGTCAAACGAGCCAGAAAATGTATCCAAGCAGATGGAGGACACTTTGAACAACTTGCTTGAGTGGTGAACGGTGAATCTGTCAGTGTACATTTAACAACATATCTCAATAAATGCACAATGCTCCTCTTTCCTTTCTAATTTATTTACTGTACTTTAAAAAATCATAACTCCTGAACCGTTGAAAATTGGATCCATGTGTATATGAATTTTTTGACTCACCATCAGCTCTGGAATTAAATCCCAAAGTACTGACCTTAACTCCTGGGACACTCTGTATACTGACACTATCATGCTACCATATTTTAATGCCTCCTTCCGTTGTAACAGCCATTTTACCTTGATTTTATTCAAGGACTTACATAACCTCCAGGCCATGTACTTTGTACACATATGCCAAAACTACTGGTCTTTTCCTTTTTATTCTCACAGATTTTCCTGCAGGACAGTTTTCTAACTCCTAACTTAACATACTTTACATATGAGCAAAAATTCAGATGTTTAAGAAAATTTGTACAGCACTAGTGTATTCCATGTTGGTGTGAAGAAAAAATTAAAAATTTTTAAATCAGTACATATGGGTTGGTCCTGGATCCTGAAAGGGAACTTGCCTGGGCCATCTAATGTTCCTTCTATGCACATCATTAAGCTTGTCAACATCACAACTTATTCTTTCAATATTTGTTTAAAAGCTGAATTATTAACTCACGTGAGCAGTTGAGTTGTGTCTTTGTCCACCTTGAATAGTTTCCTGGATGTGTAGTCATTGAAGTTGAGCAAAGCACGGCTGATATCCTCACTTTTGTCAATGGGGGCTTGGTTGGTACCTTGCCATGTCTCGATATACACCACTGATACTCGGGTATTAAGTGTTCGGAAGTACTGGAAGATTAAGGCATCACATAACGGCTAACTTAAGACAGTCTGGATAGAATCCACTTAAATTCATTCATTATCATGAAACTGTCCACAAGCTGGGCCAAGGCACTTCTTAAGAATCCCTGTATAGCTCTTAAAATGTGCAAATCTTACTACTATGTTATGTATTACATTGAAAAATCTACAAATGTACACAATTTAAAATATCATTCACCACATATTTTGCCACATTTTCTGCCTTTAAAGGATACAGGCCTATAGTTTTATTCACTTGCCTAAGTGCAGAACTCCTAAACATGTTTTGTATGAAAATCATAATACACTATATGGCAGTACTATTAACATGCAGCTTAATAACATATCTCACTTCTAACACTAACAATTATCAATGAAAAGAACAAAATTCATTTGTAGGCAACAGTGACAAAATAACTCACCAAATACTACTTCCACCAGTGAGTTCTCTAATATAAGCAACATGTACATAAAATCATGGTTTATTTTCACTGATCATTTGTGTGATTGCTTCTCTGTCTTTGTAAAAACTGAACAAAAACTGATGTCAACAATCTCTGTGACACAGAAGAGAAAAGTCAATGGCCAAACATCTGGTAGGTTCCTGACACTCTAGAAAGAACAACACAGTGCACCTAGGACAGTTTACTGCAGTAACATGCACACAGTATCTATTAGAAATTTATCAATTCATATTTTGTTACACACAGTACTGTTTTACATACCAAATCTGCAATATTTGCAACTTGGATGGCATCATGGACAACATCCATCCTTGAACTCCCATTTCTTTTCTCAAACTACAACATAAATGAGAGAAAGATATGGCAGTTTTTAATGAACTGTGTCCTTATGTACAATAAGCCAAATTTCATATATACAGAACAAATATGCAGCTCCCAATTATGAAATTCAAGCACAGGACCCTCATAATGATGATGACTGCCAAGAAATCTAATACAAATCTCTGATACTTTCAAGCAGCAAATCACTGCTGCATTGTTAAACAGAAATGAATATTGGTGTTAACACAACACTATAATCATCTTAAACTGAAGGATGCAAGCTTGACTAGCACTAATTACTTTAAGGTGGTACATCCCCATTGCATTATTAAATAAAAATGAACAGTGCAATGGGTCAGCACAACATTAATGTTGTGCTAACATGCTGCAATATTCATTGGTATAAAATTCGGATATATAGTTTATGTGTATGCCAACCCCAGTGGCCATCCAGTCTTGCTGAGATTGCTGGTTCAAATCTTGCCAGGGAGTGAATGTTTGTCTCTAGTTAGTGTTGTATGTTGTGCAAGAAGATATTTCTGCAACAGACTGATCCCTTGTCCAGAGGAGTCCTACCAAGTATGTGCACATCACTGATTGTGATCAAGTGCAACCATAACCTCTACACCAACAATGAGTAGGAAGAAAAGAGGTCAGACTAAGAAAAATATTCCATGTGAAGTATGCAATGAGCGGAATTTGTTGGAGGGTGAGATTACTCTGCTGGAACCACCCGAAGCAGGCCGATGTCCTTTAGGAACGCAATGGCGAGGGATTGGTCACAGAAGAGGTAATTCAGGAAACACCTGTTCGGTCCACCGCCATCCCTCAGCATCGGACTTCCGTATGAAAACCTAGGGACGTAGGCACACTTCCTTAGTCGTTCGTCGCATACCGTCACGACAGCGACGATATGTTCTACCAATGCACCGCAAAACAAGGAACATGAATTTCACATCGTCAGATTTGTGACTGAACACAGCGACAAGACAAAGCGTTCTGCATTGTGGGTACGGAAACGGTAACTACGACAATAGCGACACACGCGGTGGCCAGCGAAAGATTGGCGACACGATTGAGCAGTGTACCCGAAAGTTCATGTGCATCAAGAAGATACACTGAATACATTTTGCACATGCTAGCACTGACATGGATGTAAAATTATACCTGTTCTGAAAGAGTGCAGTAAATAGTGTATAAAGAAATATAGACAGTACCGAGGCAGTAACAATTTAAACCAAAAAAGAGCTGCACACACTGACGAAATAGCAATGAGAGCGGAATGAATTATCACTAGTTACTGGCTGGAACAAATTATTACAAGAGCAGCGTTTTAGAGAGTGTATTTTCTATTAATATTGCACTAGTTTCCAATATTATTAGCTTAGTGGAAACAGAATAGGAGTACAGTGTCCTTAAAGAATGAAAACTACTTGCAATTATATTGCTATTGTTCAGAATATTTCATGTGAACTACTGTAGATGTAAAATGTGAAGTTCTTGATTTCAGTTTTCTGGCCTGAAGTAGATGAGATCTGTGCTCTTCTGGGATATAACGTAGCGTAAAATGGTAATTCCTTACCTACGTTTCGAGGCAACCTATCGGTCCCATCTTCAAGGGTCAAAAATACAAGAAGATTGGACAGAAGGTTTGCCCCGAAACATCAGTAAAGAATTTCCAAAATGCGCTACGTAATATACCAGAAACGCATAGATCTCGTGAAAGTTCTTGTTCATATATTGTTGTAATAAAAAATTCTAACCTAACTTACATTAAACTGAATGACATCCGGCAGAAACCGCCACTTCAGTTCCCACCTGTCCACGTCTCAAACTTATCTACATCGGAGTGCGTGCATTAGTGTCCGTTTACAAATATCCGTTCCCACTTCAGGCCTAGGGTGAACTATTCCGGACAACACTGCTTACGACGCCCTTCTCACACCGTAACAGTACGTACGGATTGGCGTTGGGTTAACGCTACCTAGTGCTGGTCATGCATGTATAGGCCTTTCCCTTTTTAGAATTAGCAGTGATCGATTTGCAACCAGACGAACAACAAACTAACAGGCATAACTACAAAACGCTCATCTCGCTCTTATAGTCCAATTACTAAAATTAACACTGATAATGGGTCTACTACTATACCTGAAGAAATAGCTAATGCATTTAATGAGTTCTTCGTTCACATAGCAAAGAACTTAGATAATAAACAGGCCGATATAAACAAAGCTATAGAACTTCTAACAAAGACTAACAGGGTTGAATATATAGAAATGAAACCCATTACATTTACAGAAAACGAGTTAATATATACAATATTTACTATGAAAACAAAGAAATTTTCTGGTTATGATGGCATTTCTAATATGATTTAAAAACACTGTGTAAAAGCTATAAGTAAGGCCTTCACGAATATTTGTAATTTTTCCCTAACTAACAGAATTTTTCCGGATAGATGCAAGTATGCACTAGTTTTACCAGTATATAAAAGGGACGAATGATCTAATAGGTCTAACTATCGACCCATATCCTTACTATTATCATTGTCTAAAGTGCTAGAAACAATGATGTTTAACAGGTTAAATCAACACCTAAACGTAAATAGAATAATATTTCCTGAACAACATGGATTCAGAAGAGGAATTAATATAGAAAACGCAATTTTTTCATTAACAAACACAATACTCAGCTCATTAAATAAGAAACAGGTGGTAGCAGGACTTTTCTGTGACTTATCTAAAGATTTCGATAGCATTAATCACTCAGTTTTACTGCAAAAATTATCTTACTATGGAGTCCGAGGAATTTATCTTAACTGGTTTGAATCTTATTTAACAAATAGACGGCAAAAAGTAATTATTTCTACTTATGGAGGGAATTATTCCTCCAATTGAGAAACTGTAACCAGTGGGGTGCCCCAGGGCTCGGTTCTAGGACCGCTGCTCTTTTTAATTTACATAAATGATTTCCCATACATAATACAGCAAATCGCAAAACCAGTTATTTATGCAGATGCCACTAGTATATTAGTGCATGCTGCAAATGTCATGGAGTTACAAGTCAAAACTGATGATTCAATATACCAAATAAATGAACGGTTTTTAGTAAATGGGCTAACTTTAAATCTTGATAAGACGAATATAATAAAATTTAGCTCCAAAAAAAGTAAAGAAGAACACATTCACTTTAGGTATTCTAACATCATAAAAGAAACTGACAGTTTAAAATTTCTAGGTTTAGAACTGGATAAGTTTCTAAATTGGAAAAACACATTGATAAACTTTTACCTAAACTAAGCAGTGCAAGCATTGCTATTAGATCAATGTCTTCTCATTGTAATATAACCACTATTAAAATGATATACTTTGCCTATTTCAATTCACTGCTGGAATATGGTATAGCATTCTGGGGAAATTCTACTGAAAGTGTTAAAGAATTTAAACTACAAAAAAAGGGCAATCAGACTAATGAGTGGGTCTAATGTTAGAACATCCTGTAGACCTTTATTCCCAATATTAGGTATTATGACTTTGCCTTCTCAGTACATATTTTCTCTGATGAGATTCTTGTCTCGAAACCTGGAGTTTTATACATTTAATTCCACTATCCACAATTACAATACAAGAAATAGAGTTATATTACATAAACCGTCATCTCTATTAACTATATGCCAGAAAGGATTATATTATGAAAGTGTAGGAGTTTTTAACAAATTGCCACACAATATAGCTGAATTGATTTCGCATAATAAAAGTTTCTTGACTAAATTAAAAAAATATCTGTCAGGAAAAGCCTTTTACTCAATAGATGAATATATGAATGATCACTCGGACGGATGAGGTGTGATTCAATCTTAAGTTCGGGGAATTCTTAAATTGCTAAACATGTTTTAATGTGCTAAGTCATTGTTGTATGGTTATAGCTAGCACAAAGTTCATCGGTGAATTCTTGTGTAAAGTTTTTTTATTGTGTGTGTGTGTGACAAGCTTCCTCTATGACTTGTGACTGTCTCAGATGATTGTCTTTGTATTGTTTTGTATGACGTGCTTTACATCAATTTAGAGCCTTGGAGCTCTCAAGATATTACAAAGCGACAAATTATGTATGTATGTATGTGTATGTCATGCGGCACGGGAAAGATCAAGGGCGAATGCGCTATTTATGTACAGAAAGTGTAACTAATGTGACTCATTTGTACATTTTAGAGTGTCTCACTATTAATGTTTATGCTTATGTGAGTCGCCGTCCCTGTTTCGTTCTATATCCCTATTTGTGGACGCCATGGCAAAGTAATGGGGAATGGAGGTCCCATTCCTTCTTAACCTTGGCAATAGATCGCTTTACCCCCGGGGGCTGGTCCTACCGGATACCCACTTAAGAGGAGGATTCTCTCTCTGGTTGCCCCCGACATATTTGTGGCGCGACAGCTCCGTGTGAGACCATGCAGCATCGACAGGCGTTTCGTTACGCATATCGTGAAGACCAACAATTAATCGATTATTTCACTTCAGGAAATCATAACAATCTGGCACAGTGACACCGCAACCAGTCTTTGGTGATGAAGTGGTGGGAGGGAGAGAAGAAATAAACAGAAAAAGGAAGAAACAAACAATGAGGTATAAACACATCCAGATTGGTGCCGTACAGTACGATTAATCTCCGTGGTCTGAGGGGAAATGTTCCCAAACGATAACTAACGAAAAATGAACCGAACCGGTTATCTGTAAATTTACGCACTTATAATACATCAGCGAAAACTAAATTATCGACCGGTACTCGGACTGTCCGGAGAAGAATCGGAAATATTTCGATTGACCTTAAGTGCATTTGAGTATTATCGCTTCATGATATGTAATGACGTAAAGAAACATATCCTAGGGTAAACGTACGTGATACATTTGTACTTTATCACTCCCTGTGGCTTCATGTATCTTTCTACTATAACAGAGACAAAAAATTAAAAAAAATGCAACAATGCAAATCACAACGGAAATTGATTATGACAAAGCCGCAGTCTTATAAATTTCTATTAACATAACCACGAACATGCACTATTTTAGGGTAATCGCATAAATGGCCGATGGCTTACAAAACAACGCGATAATTTTATGCATCTGATTATAAATATTTTAAGAGTCAAAATTATATTTTAAAAGTCACATAGCAGACCACAGACAATAAGAAACGGTTGAGTCCAATAGACCAAGTTTGTACAATTTTAAATTAATTATAGTGAACAACTTCGACCAAGTAATTTTAAAAACAGTTGTTAGTATACAATATACATGTATAACGTAACATTGGCAGAATTTTTACACAATGTTAGTACAGGGACACTGAAGATGCCCGAGTAGCTCCGACAAGCGTATGCCGAAATACGTATATGGCACTGGTAAGTAAAACGCCTCAGTTGGTGTTTTACACGTGTGTGTCTCTACAAGGTAAATAACGCATGCCCGTTCGATTAAGCCAATTTGCAGTTCTAAACGTAACAGCCAGAACTTTACATGAGTGAATGGATTCCAAACATCAAAACATTTTCAATACTCACCATGGCCTTGTCGATGACTATTGCTGTTTCAATATACTTGATTGCTTCCCTGACGTCCCTGCGGTATCTAGCATACTCCACTCGATCTCTCAGGTCTCTGCTCCCTTCTTTGACATCCACACGGACGCCAGCACTCTTTCTGTAACTCCACCGGAATTTGGGACCTAGCGGGATACTCCGTCGATATCTGGCACCAGACGGCTTGGTTCCTGTCCCATCTGCTGTACCAGGGATATGCTTCTGGCGCCTGTAATTGGGCACTCTCCACTCCAAGTTTCCAGCATTGGCGCAGCCTTTATTGGTGTTGGTGCGAGCCTCGAAGATCACGTGAGGATGTTTCTGCTAAAGAAGAGCCGACAGGCAAGGCTGTGCAGTTTTCTTGGTTGTGAGGTATGGCACAAACAGTAATGAAGCTTTTTATATTTGAATCAATAACTCAAAACCCTATAATTTCCCAATTATTTTACAATTTTTTTACATTTTGCTATACTGTTCATCCTTCCTTATGAAGCACTATGGGTACAAGAATGAAGTATTCACAATTTGTCAACATGTATATAACTATGTTACTAACATAATAGTCTTGGATTTTGTCCATTGTCTAATTTTTTATGAGCGCAACGTTTCGCAAGCCGGTTCTCCTACCATCTCTGTTGACTGGTGACAGAATAGGTCTATGTAAGGGGCTTACCTGAGCAAGTGCTTTCCGTTCTGAAGACAGAAGCAGAGCCGCCTTCCGAAACGTCGTGCTTCATAACAAATTAGGCAATGGAAAGAGTTAAAAAAATTGTCAATGAGTCACATACAATGGTCAGAGTCCTATAGAGCTGAATCACACCATGTTATTTTGATCCACGACTGAAGGTTTGGTCATGGAAATACAGCTCAAGTTCCAACTTTCACATCGTAAATATTCCTCAGAACGCCGCGCCGTCATTTACACATATTTAAGACAAGCTGTCTCACTGGTCTTCAAAATTAATTTCGTTTTGTGTTTCGCACTGGGTCAAAAGTCACCCTCGCAATGGTTGCGCTGTGGGCTCTTCAGCCGCCTAAACACAAAGCAATTCAGACCACTCTCAGGCACAAGTTCCCAGTTCCCGTCTCCACACATGGCCTCCCAAACTCCACTTCTCAAAAGCTGTCACAAGCTTTTCTGTAAAATAAACTCATGATACAAGAAACCGGGTTTCCTTATTGTTGAAGACAGCTCGTGTCACTTGGACCACTGTACACGTAACTATAAGGCATAATTTTATCAAACCCAGCAGTCACAGAGCTGGTACTGTTTAAGTTCAGGACTCAGATTTGCGATCCCAGAAAATGGAGAACCGTCGTGGAAACTTGTGCCAGGATTCGCGGAGGCAACACAACTTATCGCTACTGCAAGGACTAGTGAACATGACGTAGGCTACCGATGTAGTACATTTGTTTCAGACGACAGTGTTCGCACAGCATTGCTAACTGGCGAGTAAACGCGTGTTGTATTGCTAGAAGTGCGAACTACATGAATTAGACGAAACATCGTGTTTTTAAATCCCTTCCGGAGACGCAGATCTCTGTCCCGAACTGTACTTCATGCTTGGCCATTCAGTAATTTGTAACTAAAACTAAAAACTAAAATCCGTGGCCTTAGTCCGCACGCGAACTATACCGACAGAGCGGCCGCCGCCGGTCGGCGAAGTTAGTGCCAACTTTTGCGGATAGAGGGGTGTCACGTGGTCAGCGCAACGGTTCCCCACAGCC
>Ga0123354_10017979_pt1 | contig 11079 bp, 7 predicted proteins | sample TergutLab28metaG_2_FD_97872 | JGI IMG/M metagenome (GOLD analysis project Ga0123354, IMG submission 97872) | Labiotermes labralis P4 segment gut microbial communities from Petit-Saut dam, French Guiana - Lab288 P4 | ecosystem: Host-associated > Arthropoda: Insects > Digestive system > Gut ... | reverse complement strand
TGTGTGTGTGTGTGTGTGTGTGTGTGTGTGTGTGGGTGTGTGTGTGTGTGTGTGTATGTGTGGGTTTTGTAATGTGTGGGTGTGTGTGTGTGTGGGTGTGTGTGTGTGTGTTTTGACTATTGTGTGGGTGTTTTGGTAATATGTGTACTTGTATTTACTGTGTTTTGTATCGTTTCGTTTATGTATATTTATTCTCATTTGTTTTGTCTGTACTAGTGTAAGGACTACAGCCACGGAGTGAAAACTCAAGAGCAGTTATTAAGTAAGTAAATAAGTAATAATAATTATAATTATAATAATATGGGAATTCCCAAATGCAAGATATATGAACTGCAGGCTATATGGGCAATTAACGCGCAGTGCTCTGCTCTCGTCTGTATAGAAACACGAAGTACCGTGCAAACTGGATCTGCGACATTAATTACCAATATTCTGATCACTAAATGTGGCCGCGCGCTGCAAGGCGTGGGTCTGCGGCCGCTTGCTTGCTGGAACTGTGGGATCGAATCCCACGGGGGCATGGAAGTGTGTTTCGGGTGCTGTGTGTTGTCACGTAGAGTGGCGTCTGCGACAGGCCGATCACTCCTCCAGAGGAGTCCTGCCCAGTGTGTTGTGTTTCAGTGTGAAAGCGAAGCCTCGGTAATAAGACAGGCCCTGGCCCACTGGGGGCGCTGTCGAGCCATGACACAAAAAATTATGTTCATTGCATGCTACGTTATAATAAAATTTTAAAAAAATATGTAAATTGAGAAAAATCATTATTTTGAATCGTAGCGCGCGGTGTTCCCAACAATGTTTTTCAGCTCCAAGCTCAATATCATATTAATTTGTTCCTCTACGGGATATGACGCCGTACAGTTTGGCAGATGAGTCTTACTATCTTGCTGTTCACCCGTACAGATGGAGGTAACAGGCTCGAACGGTGAAGAAGCGTACGAAGCCGCACGGCGTACCATTCAACAACAACGTTCCGTATAACAAGCACTGCCACCAACTTCACATTTCAAAGCAACATGACTTTAGTTTGCAATGTTAGATCAGAGAATTAAAACGTTCTTGTAGTAGTTCAGAGTATTGGGCTCATTTTCCTTGCTGGTACCTTCAGAACGACCACGGGGACCAGTTTTGCCCCTGGATAAAGAGCCTCAGTACGTATTTAATGGGAGGCTGGGTGGGAACCAATAGCCTGTCTGAACGCTTTGGAAAAGACATACAATTTCTTGCCCCTGCCAGGAATCAAACCAAGATTCTTCGGACATACAGCCTAACGCCTAATCATTATACCGACTGGGCTATCCCGGTGTCGATAGGTAAAGGTTACTTGCTCTCTTTGAGCAGGGTCATTCTTGAGAAGCTAACCGGTTCTCAGCTAGTCAAGAAATCCCCCGCATTTTATGCGACCCTAAGGTTCATTACCGCATTCACAAGTGCCCGCCACCTGCTCCTATCCTGAGACGGAACTATCCAGTCCACGCCCCCAAATCCCACTTCGTGAAGACCCATCTTAATATTATCCTTCTATCTACGTAAAGTCTAGTTGAAAAGAAATACAAGCAAACTCCGATGTAGCGCCACTGTTCGTCAATGCAATTCGTTAAGCTATGTATGTTGCACAACAGGAAATTGTGTTCGAATGCTTTCATGGGCGCTGAGTGAGGGCGAGTTTATATCGAAGTGTGACTGTAAGTGGTAAATTCTAAATAGTTTTAAGGATGATAGTTCTTTATTTGGTTCATCACTCAGTAAAAGGTAAAGCTATCCCATTTAAGGCCTGGACAGGCCCTGAGGGTTCCAGTAGGTTGAGGGTCCCAGATTTCATGATAATCGGCACATGAAGGTGGTAAGGTCAACTCTAGGCAACGGCCGCCTTTATCCCCCAAGAAATACTCCTGGTACTCATTTCTGTTAGAGGCTCAGTCGACCCCAGGGCCATAGTGCAGCCGGAAGGATTATATCAATGAAAACTTCCAATGACACCATCGGGAATCGAATCGGCGACCCTTACGGCTCGTAGCGCAGTGCCTCAACCAACTGCACCACCGTGTGCACCCTCGTCATTTAGTAGCTCTTCCAAAAATCAACACAGCCCTACCGAAAAAAAAGACATTGCGAAAAGATACGTCGCTTTTTTTTTTGTGAAACCAGGCGATACAGAGAATGCAGGAGGTGAACGCTGGTAGGAGCAATTCATAAAATTGTATCGTATAGGAATTGCTTCTGGCAAAGCTCACAAATTCAAAAAGAAAAACCTAGGAGCCACCTCAAAATTCTGGGGTGGCACAAATCAAGTTCCATTCTGACGACACAGAGAAATTAGGCGCCACAGTGTAAAATTCAGTCGCCCGAGATTTGTTAACCCCTGATTACTCTCACCTTTTACTACTCATGCTGCTATTAGGCCCAATTTACCGTAAAATAATTTCTCTTCATTCCACAGAAAAAATGTCCCGAGTTTCTCCGTTCAATATTCCCATGGTCTCCAAAAACGGGTGCGCCTTACTGATTATTTCCCTGTATCCACCCAATTTTAAATACGCACCTTCCTGTAACTTTATAGTTTAAAAAAGAGGAATATTTCACCAGCTCACATTTCTCCCAAGGAATAACTTACACAGTTTCTCTTATGTGTATTGGATCGTGCATCATTGTGATAGTTGAAGAATAAGAGACCAACTTGATGTCACTAGTTATTAAGTTTTATTTAACTTCTTCTATGCTCAACATGTTTCGTACATTAATACATCCATCATCAGGAGCCTGCGACTTTTCTATTGTATCACCACATTGGTCATATGTTCTTCTTTCGATGTGTGTTAGAGTTTCGGTGTGGCTGGGTTGTGCTTCAGCCTGCTACACGGATACCACTCCAACCCAGCCACACCGAAACTCCAACACACATCGAAACAAGAACACACGACCAATGTGGTGATACAATATAAAAGTCGCAGGCTCCTGATGATGGATGTATTAATGTCCGAAACATGTTGAGCATAGAAGAAGTGAAACAAAACTTAATAACTAGTGACATCAAGTTGGTCTCTTATTCTTCAATTATACAGTTTAGCTAAGTAATACCGTAAACGTTACATTCTCTGAACCGTGTATAGTGATACACATACTTGAGAATAACCAACGAGATGGACACTCTTTGTCATTAATCCTCATCCTGCTAACGTGGAGAATATGGTGAGCTCCTAATAATGCCAGCAAATGGCAGATGTGATTTAACTCGGCGTTTAAATGGCTAATGTATAACAACTAAATTATCCTCCACAATTAATTGTTCGAAGTATGTAGAGCATACTTCTTCTTTCTTGTTGCTGCACCGTGCATACCGTCGAATTATTTAATTAGCATACCAACTGATGCACATACATAAAACGTTTTCACATTAAAATACTAAAACTGCTCCGACATGTTTCGATCCAAGGATCATCCTCGGGGAGCTACACTTTCCTTGCTAAAGACAATTCTAAAAACTATTTACTGATTGCTTTTGTTATATAATCCTGGTTCTGTGGCAGCATGTCTTGTTCTGTAAGGGTATGTTGCTAAGAGCGCCCGACAGCGGGTGTGCGTCCTGTGTTTTGCTGCGTGAGCACACGTAGCTCCCTGAGGATGATCCTTGGATCGAAACATGTCGGAGCGATTTTAGTGTTTTAATGTGAACAAGTTTTATGTATGTGCATCAGTTGGTATACTAATTAAATAATGTAGAGCATAGTTTAATTCGAATAAATTAATGAGAAAAAGGTGTGCATCTGGTTGGTCTTCCTTACGCATAACACAGAAAATTCCTAATGCTGGTAGAGGCCAGTTGAAATGTGATGGCACACGCCCAGAAACCAGATTTCGTCTTTCAGCGAAACGGACGAGTCCATTTAAATCGGCGGAGGGCGTCAGTTCTGTAGACTACTGGCAGCCGAGGTGTGCGCATCAGCGGTAGTAATGCTGTATACAGCATGTTCCGAGGTAGTGTGAAGGGTACTGGCTACACACTCCATTCGCCAGTTTCCCCTTCACTTCCCCTCCCATGCGTCTACGTGTGCCATCACATTTCAACTGGACTCTAACACTATAACAGACTCAGCCATTGCAGAGAGGCGGCAGCTAACTCAAATAAGAATGGTGGCCACCCAGAAAAAATTGCCTGAAAAAATAATAAAATTTTATACACACGACGGACCTAAAGATATTCCACATTCAGGAGTGTGACGTCATATCAGAAGAATGGATTAGCACTTAATGTTATGGCCAGTACTGCAGACCAGAGCTGCAGAAGTGGTCGCTATGATTCAGTCAATAAAGCTTCAGATTTTAAAGAAACTTTCCGTTAAGTAATCCTGGCTTTTACCTTGAGGACTAAAGACTTTCACACATAACACACATGACCAGTGATTACGATTCTCGGTACTCCAGTACATTCCGACAGTTTTGCTCGAAATTTGTAATTCGTAAACCCAAAATAAGAGGAACCGCGACAGCACAGTGGTTAAGGTGCTGTGCTACAAATCGGAAGGTCGCTGGTTCGAATCCGGATGGTGTCAAAACCCAAAATAAGGGGAACCGCGATAGCACAGTGGTTAAGGCGCTGTGCTACAAATCGGAAGGTCGCTGGTTCGAATCCGGATGGTGCCACTGGAATTTTTCGTTGACATAATCCTTCCGATAGCACTATGGCCCTGGGGTCGACTCAGCTTCTAACAGAAGTGAGTACCAGGAGTATTTCCTGGAGGGGTAAAAACGGTCGGAGCGTAAGGCTGACAACATTACCACCATCCTGGGCCATTGTCGCGTAATCTGGGAACCTTACTTACTTAACTCACTCCATGGCGCAGCGTCTTCCTTGAGAAGCTAAGTGGTTTGCAGCTAGTCAAGAAATTCCCCATATTTCACGGAACCCGAAGGTTCATTACCGCACTCACAAGCGTCCGCCACCTGTCCCTATCCTGGGCCAGCCCAATCCAGTCCATACACCCACATCCCACCTCCTGGAGATCCGTCCTAATATTATCCACCCATCTACGCGTCGGTCTCCCCAGTGGTCTCTTTCCCTCCGGTTTCCCCACCAAGACCCTATACACCCCCCTCTCCTCACCCATACGTGCCACATGCCCAGCCCATCTCATTCTTCTCGATTTTACCACCCGCACAATATTGGGTGAGGAGTACAGATCATTTATCTCCTCGTTATGCAATCTCCTCCATTCCCCCGTTTCCTCGTCCCTCCTAGGTCCAAATATTCTCCTCAACACCATGTTATTAACATTATAGTAACAAATTCTTGGTTGTAGACTGGCTGGAAATTACACTGCGTGACCAAAGATGTCCTGTGATGATGAATGGAGTTATTACCCTGAGATGAATTCTGGCTGTTGCTCGCGTGTTGACGTAACATTCTGTACACATTATTTATGTAGTATGTTCGTAGCGGGATTTTTACGCTACACACCATAACGTTGGAGTTACTTTTAAATATTTACACTGTAATCCATTCCTTTGTGTTATGTATAGTTTAAACGTTTGTTCGCACATTATAATCCATTTCCTTGTGTTGTCGTTAAAAGGTTTGCCCTATAATCCATATAGATATGTTATCAGTAAACATTCCCTGTACGTAAGAATCCATACCGCAGCGCTGAAACATACATGTTAGGGTCTATACCATTGTGTTATCATTATACATTTACATTAGAGTCCATTTTGTCTTATTTTTAATCAGTTTCTTTATCCTCCATACCTGTGTTTTGCCTTTAAGCAACTCTTTGTTGCTATGTTCCGATACCAGTCGACGCTAGGATCGGGGCGCAAAACCGCAAGAAAATTCGGTTCATATTCTCCACGTTTGTTTCATGGGCGAAAGGTCGCGTGTGAATCATGTTCTGGTCTTCTGCTAGGTATGTACATGGTCTCGCTTCTCTCGTTGTTTGCTTCTTTCGTTCTTTGTCTTCTTTTATGCACAGTGTTCTTATTTTTTCCCTTTTTTTATTTCTTTTTTTCTGTCTATCCTCCTTCGATTCAGTTTTTCCTTTATTCTTTGTATTTTTTTCTGTCTTCGTCCGCCTTTATTCCTTTGGCTTTCCTTCCCTTTTTTGTGTGTCTTTTCCTCCATTCCTTCTCTAGCTCTAAACTTGTCCTATAATAACATCGTTAATTCTAATGACAGGTGACTGTATCAGGCCCTACCTGCTTGTCTTGTATTCATCCTGCTGCTTCTGCCATCATCTGACGCCTTTCATAACGACCTGACGCCGGAATCCAAGACCCTGAACTATTTTAACGCAAGGCGGTTGACTCTCAAGGCCCCTCATATTATTTCTGTTTCATACAGTACTGTATTGACCCACAGCCTAGTAAATTGCTGTGGCATTGGTAATCAGAAACGTCGAAATTCGAGATTTTCTATGAGCGTTAAAGTTTCTGCGTATGTGAATACTGAGAGCACGAAATTTTGAAGTGGGACCGCAGTAGTGCAATCGGTATAGCGACCAAGCTACGGCCTCAACAGTCTGAGATTCGAATCCCGGTAGGCATACGAGATTTTTATTTTCTCCACAACTTTCAGGCTGGCTCTGGGCCTACCCGGCCTCCTCTTCAGTGGCGTCCTGGTTATTATCCGGGGACAAAACGGCCGGGGCGCGAAGTTATTACTGAGGCCGAGATTAAGAATGAGTGGACCTATATTTGTATCCCACTCTATGCCTTCGAGACGTGAACAGGGAAAACTTTAATTTATAGTCTGAACTGTGACGGCCTGCAATTTGTTAGATAGGTACCAAGGAAACTTCTGCTTCCATCTGACCTAGACCTTCACTCAATATGAAATGTCCTTACGACTTAATGCCAGTATAACTTCATAAAATCAATACCGACACCTGCCAAGTCTAAAATTTAAAAGATATTTTAATTTTAATTGTAATGGCTACTGCCATAAATTTTAATCCTGAACTCAGTGTACAGAAGCTGGATTGTAACATCGTTTGTAAAAAGCGAGATCCTTCTTCCATAATATTATGTGTCTACTTCCTTAATATGTTTTATGTTTCAGCCTGATGATGACCCTATGGGGTCGAAACATGTAGCTGAGTAAATCACTATTTCGTAAATTTGTGTTTTGATGGTCTCTCTCTCTCTGTACTTCTTATACCATCCTGAGGGAGGAAGACGCAAGTTGTTTTGGTTCTTTACAGTCAGTGAGTTACTCTCATTATTATCCCAAAAAGTGCAGAACCAGGATCATCGTCGGATATCGCCAGGATTTAAGAATGTGATTAACTGAACGTGCAGTTCTTATGGTATGTTTATGGGAGCATAATGTCGATTTTCCCCGTCTCTTTAAAACTCCGCCGGTCCCAGTGGCCGCACGGTCTAAAGGGGCCTGCGGCCGCTCGCTTGCTGGGATTGCGGTTTCGAATCCCGCCGCGGCATGGATGTTTGTCTGTTATGAGTGTTGCGTGTTGTCAGGTAGAGGACTCTGCGATGAGCTACTCAATCGTCCAGAGAAATCCTACCGACTATACTACGTCGTTGTGTGTGATCTGGAAACCTCAAAAATGAGGAAGCTCCGGCCCGCATTGGGCCGCTGCGCCACAAAAAAAAAACCAAAATTCCTCCTTATTAAATGTAATGTAACATACAATCAAGGATGGGCGGGGCGCGTGACACGTGTGCTGTAGAGGGGGGACAAATTCGTACAGAGTTTCACTAAGAACCTGAGGGAAAGAGATGACAAGGAAGATCGAGACCTAAATGGGGTGATAACATTGTAATAGATCTTGAAGAAATAGGATAAGAGGTTGTCGACTGGATTCTCTTAGCTCAGGATAGTGACAAGTGGCGGGCTGTCGTGAACGTGGTGATGAACCTTCGGGTTCCATAATTTGCACAGTGGTCCGTATTTGCATATCACCGATCGGTGGCCACAAGTGCAGTAAATCTCGGATAGTCTGGAAAACGCCCCGCGTTGTGATTAAAATGGCACTAGAGATGTTCTGCGTCACATTTAACCTTTTATTATAGACAGCAGTTATAAAAATTTAATCAGTGTAAGCACAATCTAACGAAGATCGCGAAACGAAGGCAGTTATCACACACAACATTTTATTGGTGGATTTCGTTAAAAAGAGGTAAGATCGAAACACTTGATTTGAACTTAAACCTTTCACTGACACGTTATGTGAATGTATGAATCACTGGCAGGCGCGGTCAGTCAGGTATTTTCCCTTGTTTGCAAACGTTCATACCGTCATGGTGCATGTTACTTATGGCGGGGTTATCTTGATTTAGAGGGCGAAAGTGAGCTGTCTTATAAAGATATTCACTGAATTTGTCTGTATTGTAATCCGTGTATGCTTTGTATGGATCTAAATGTCAGACGTTCAGGAGAGAACAGTCAAGAATGAGACGACTGACGTGCGTTTCCTCAGAGAGGTCACGGATTATGGAAGAACTACCTGGCTCCACGCAACAGACTTCCTAAGAAGCTCGTCGTACCTTAGTATATTCTCCGTCTTTTATAATACAAGAAGGGTCATTTCCGTGTTTGCAAGATATATGTATTTTACCGTCTAAAACACAACATATGTACATCAACGCATTGATGAAATATCAGTTAAATCGGGGCTACATGTTTCGGTCGTAAAACAGCCATCATCAGGCTTTATATTGATGGATGGAGCGAGCTTTGCTAGCTACGAATTTGAAAGGGGCCATCCTGTTGTGTAGTAGTAAATATATGTATTTTACCGTCTAAAATACCGCATGTGTGTATCAACGCATTGATGAAATATCAGTTACCTCAAAACGGCCATCATCAGGCCTGATGATGGCTGTTTTACGGCAGAAACACGTAGCCCTGATGTAATTGGTTTCATCAATGCGTTGATATGCATATGTTGTGCTATAGACGGTAATATACGTATGTTTGGTACTACACAACGGGATGGCCCCTATCAAATTTGTGTTCACAAGAACCCACCACTTGTGTCGTGCCTAAACTAGATGAATCCAATCCACGCCATCTCCTCACATTTAATTAAGATGTTCTAATAGTATCCTACAACGTAAACCAAGGAATTCCAAATGGTCTCTATCCTTCAAGTTTACCCACTTCAGCCCTGTCTGCATGTTTGTTCTCCCCTATACTGAAAACGACGTATCAATACAGTAAAACAATCCTATCGAAATAAGTGAGCGACAGTATTTGAAAAGAAATGCCTGGAATCCGAACCCCACAGCTGCTTTATCGACATAAATCTTAGGGCAAAGGATAGAGGCTGAATGTAACGGTGGCGGATGAGACAGTTTTAATCTTTGTTCTTGAAACAGATCATAAACTGAATTCGTGACTGTTATTATTTTTATTATTGCTATTATTATTAACTATGGTCTTTTAATATTGGGCCATATCTGAATTATTCGTCGAAATATAAGCTTATGCAAGACTCTTTCGTGATAGCAAAGAACAGATCTGAACAAACTGGAAGCGAATGTTCACGTATTAGTGTTTGGTACAGCAAGCTGCATTGCGACAAAGAGTATGCTTGGTATTTATAGTAAAGTGGTTGAACAGACTAATGGTTTTTGAAAGGAAAATAATGAGGAAAATATTTGGCCCAACGTATGAAAATAGATCCTGGAGAATAAAAACTAACGAGGAATTGGATAAGCTAATAAAACATGAGAACATAATAAACTTCGCCAGAACGCAAAGGCTAGGATGGTATGGTCATATTGAAAGAATGCAAGAAACAAGAATGGTCAAAGCAATACACACCTGGAAACCCATTTCAAAGAGGCCAACGGGAAGACCAAAGATACTCTGGGAGGATGATGTTACAGAAGATATACAGAGGTTAAAAGTGCTAAATTGGAAGACCTTTGTCCAGGGTAGGAGAAGATGGAAGGAAGTGGTTGGGAAGGCCAAAACTCGGCACTAAGAGTTGCAGAGCCGTACTAAGAAGAAGAAGAAGAAGAATGATATATTTACTTGCGAAATTCAGAAATACGTCATGGGCTACGCGTTCGATGTCGGATTTAGTTTCCTTGTAGAAAAGTTGTGACATTTTTCAGTATCACACTGTCTATATCAGCTCTGTATTCGTTCCCGCCTTCTCTCCAGTCAGCGTCGTGGCTGTAATATGTAGAGCACAAGTGTAGCAGTCACTTCCCACTGGCGTGAAGGTTGTGTGTTCATATCTACAGCTTTGCCGTGACTGTTACAAAAAATTGCAAAAATGTCACTCAGTTTTACTGTCTCTAAGAAGTAAGAACTAAAACTCAAATGTATCTGTACATTCCAGTCTCTTCTAATCGGACATTAACGGGTCATATGCTGTCAGACATTTGTTTTGGAGCGCAAATCGAGCGCAACGTGCAAAACATTTATTGGAGCAAAGACAGTTTTTAAGAAACTCAGAAAAAAGTGAAACCTACATTATATTGACCGAGACAGTCCCCTTCCCTCCTCCGGCCCCCTACAAATGTTGTGGTTACCGAGAAAATTAAAGAGAAGAGAGCTTTATGCTTTGTCATGCCTGACTCAGATACGTTAGACCGACCTGCCACCCCTCGTCCATCCCGAAAAGTTTACGTTGCATCAAAAATATGTATTCAGGAATTGAAAATGTGGGTGTATTAATAGAAGAAATGCGCCTAAATTCGTAAGTTGCTTTTTTCCCGATCTCCATTCAGGGTCTATTTGTATGATGCAAAGTGGCCTCTGCGTTTAATTCATTGTCATTTATAATTAGGCTAGCAATGTATTGGAGTTTACCTCTTATCGCTGCTTCAGTGACTTGCATGGACATTCTTATTGCTGTCGTTCTGCACATGTATAATCGCGTCCTCACTCAGTCGTCTATTTTTCACTAGTTTCATAGGACGTTTGTGATCTTACCACAACTTGCTGCATCGTAGTATTCGCTCACCTGTATCGTAGATATTAATATATTCACTATTATATACAGGGTGTCCCAGGAGGAATGTGCCAGACTTCGGGAGAGTGTTCCTTATGTTAAAGTATACCGATATAACCCAAAACACCTATATCCAAAGTTGAACGGTTACGGAGATAATGGC
>Ga0123354_10017978_pt1 | contig 11079 bp, 8 predicted proteins | sample TergutLab28metaG_2_FD_97872 | JGI IMG/M metagenome (GOLD analysis project Ga0123354, IMG submission 97872) | Labiotermes labralis P4 segment gut microbial communities from Petit-Saut dam, French Guiana - Lab288 P4 | ecosystem: Host-associated > Arthropoda: Insects > Digestive system > Gut ... | reverse complement strand
TTTTTGTTGTTAAAAAAAACAAATGGAATGTTTTTTTTTTTGGGCGGGTGTCTTTTTGGTTGTGTGAAAAAAAAAAAACCCAATTTGTTTACCTTGTTTTTCCCCCCCCCCCCCCCACTTCTTATGTGCTCAACATGTTTCGGACATTAATACGTCCATCATCAGGAGCTTGTGACTATTCTGTTGAATCACCACATTGGTCATATTGTTCTTGGTTCGATGTGTGTTGGAGATTCAGTGTGGTTGGGTTGGAGTGGTATCCGTGTTGCAGGCTGAAGCACAACTTCAACTTGTGCTTCAGCCTGCAACATGGATACCACTCCAACCCAACCACACCGAATCTCCAACACACATTGAACCAAGAACAATTCGACCAATGTGGTGAATCAACAGAATAGTTGCAAGCTCCTGATGATGGACATATTAATGTCCGAAACATGTTGAGCACATAAGAAGTGAAATAAAATAGCAAGTGACACCAAGTTGGTCTTTTATTCTTCAACTAAAACAAACAAGTCTTTGCTTGATTATATAACTTTGTTAAAAACTTGCATTAATAATAAATATATACCACTAAAACACTAATTTTCCTGGTTTAAAATAAGCAAGCATATCAATGAAAATGAAATGATAGAATTAATATTGATTCTTAATCCATTAATATTAAAAGAGAGTATGATAAGTGGTTGAAATTTACCTGTACCCCTATAGGTAACAGCATAATACAGTAACAGGGACCTTTTCAACATTTCATATTTCATACTGGTGCCTCTGTAAGCTAAGAAAGATGTGTCAGCATATACAAGTGTAGATGTCATATGTCTGACTTTTGGATAATTCCAACATTCAGCTTTTGGAGAAATGTCTTTTCCTTTACATCCAGAATTTCTGATAATTCTTTCAGTGAGAAGAATCCATGACTCTATTATAATCCAGCATCCAGCTTCCTTCTTACTTCGTCACTTTTTTGTGGGGTGAGCCTCAACTTTTCAATATTTTCAACAATTCTTATCATTTATGCAGTGGTATTCTGCATGCATCCTGTTGTGCAATACTTGCTATCAAACATTCAAGAGTGATCTGTGTATGAAAATCTCCCTTTGTGTTAAATATTATTATTTCCCTAACCAAATTTACACATTGTGAATTCTCAATGTCAATAAATGCCTCTACAATTTCTTCAGAAATTTAAGGTTCAGCTTGCTTATGCCACGTATACCAGCAGGTCAAGACAGGCTATAGTGGCTGGGAGTTGTTGCAAGTTTGGCTTTGAAAGCAGCAATCCTGGAAGGTATCTTTAAAAATACTTTTTTCACAATGAAAATAAGGCTGTTCACTTTGGAAATTTCACTCCTGGCTTACTCAGCTAATCTACTTCGACCACGTGCTAGGTATGTAACCTGTATCTATTGTGGATAAAACAAAGCTGTGAGCACAAGAACCTTTATGTCGTCTATTACACTAGGACATAAGCTGCCCAATCATATGTTCATGAAATAAACGACTGACTGCCTATTAATTTTCTCTGGAATTTTCAAGTTTTGAGGGTCAGTCTGGACCCAATTTTCAAGCTATCAGATAAACAAATGTAAACAGTCAGAAAATCTGTAGTTTTTTTTTAGTCAGTGACACATAAGCATCACCAATATTCTGTTGTAGGTTTGCTTCAGTTGGCTCACTGTATGTAGAAACGTGACATTAAGTTGAATGAAATAAATTGGTTGCTGTATTTTTCTAAATGAAAGTTTTAAACTTGGATTTCTTAATATATTTAACACCATATTTGCTGCCACAGTAGCTTGGCGTGAGCCTGTGTGGAAGTTATTTTTCCACTAACTATTTGTTTCAGTAAATTCTGTTTTGTATGTGTTTTATGATCTGCTCTTGCTTTGAGGTTATGTAACTGCAAGTGCTGTGTTAGAACTTATTTTTTTTTTAATGTGAGACCTAGAGTGATACAAAAATTACTATTCATACATCAGTACTGGTGGTTTTGTCATCAACCACTGACAGGCATTAAAATAGGTTCTGGAGTGTAAGCAATATAAAAGCATATTACAACAATTAAAAATTATGTATATCTTTGTTGCAGTCCTGACCAATGTAATCCTGCCATATGGCATCGTATGAGGAAATTCTGTATGCCACTGTTCCAACAGGCTGCTTTTTATACATTTTTAGGCAGTATAAAGGTGAATACAGTTACTTGCCTGTTGAGTGAAACATTCACATACTTGGAAATCATGTATACAAAAGCAGGGAAAAAATAAGCGTTTGTCTGAGCATCATATGTCTATTGCTCACAATAGAATTACTAATTTATTACAAAAACTGTTAGAAAATGTACATAACAAACATAGGAGGATTAAAAAATATGTACAATATTTTAGTTGGAAAACCTCAAGGGAAGACGTAGCCATGGCAGGAAGGATAATATTGAAATGGCTCTTAGAGAAATATACAAAGGTTTGGCTTGAAACAAATAGTTCATTACAGAATCCAATAATAGGATTTTGTGAAAACTGTTATAAATCTTCAGATTAAAAAATGTAGGAATACCTTTGCATAAATTCATGCACCATGGGTTTAATTGAATGAAAGAAGTTTATCTACAAGATTAAACACCAAACAGGGGGTACTAAACTACCCTTCAAATGCTTGCACAAGAAGTTACACTATGCATTATTATGTGAATTTCAAACAACTATAAATTTTCCAATGTTGCATTTTTGGTCGGAGAGGATTTCAGACTTTGGAAATATAGCACAAAAACAAATAAAATGCATACAGGAATTTCTAGATATCTTTCCAGATATCCTCTGCAGAGATTTTAAGAATACAGCTTACCACACAGGCACAGATATCACATCCTCGTTGCCAAGTCGCACCATCTGCATGGACTGAACCATTCACTCGACATGACTTCTGACAGTCACATTCTTCCACACGACCTATCCTTCCCTCTGCTGCCACCAGCTGTAGATAAACCATAAATGAGTAAGATCAGATCAGATCAGACCGGACTAAATGTCTGATTATACATTGTCATGGGCGGCAAAGAGATTTTTTGATAAACAAAAAATGAAATGTTTAATTATTAAAAGAAATATAAAATATTAATGCAAAAAAGTGGATGTGAATTTCGATTCAACAACAAACATAATTAAATTCGATGTAGAAAATAATGGAGTGGGAATATTGACGTACAAATGGATCCAGTGGCAGCTCAGGCCCTGTACAACTGTAGTCCCTTCTTCACACTGTAAGGATACAGCAAAAAAAGACAGAAAATTTACCAACCCTCTCGGACAGTTCATGCAGGTGCTTTGTAAGTTGCTCCACCGTATTCTGCAACAGTGAAAACTGTCCACAGGTGGGGCAAGTTGAGCTTAAATGTGGACATTGTGTCAGGTACCCGTGGGGGCCAGAGATGAGGTGAACTTCTTGCAGTGCACCCTGCAACAATAAAACATAGGGTGTACTTGCTCTCCTGTTTGAAAAATTTAGTAGTTCGTTCAGCATTCACAACACACATACAATTTAACATTATTATCCATAATTTGCACAGAATGCATGCATATGGAAAAGACTGTGTCCATATGGTCATCTGCTTGAATGTTTTGTTTTTAAAACTAGCCAATAAATTTCAAAGAGAATTGGTACCTCAGATTTGAGGTTCTCATAGCAGAGATAATGCCAGTTAATATCTTATGAAATACAACACCATAAAGTCTGGTATAGGGGAAGCAACGTTTTGAAAAAACCCACTCCCTCCATCTTCAAGATGGAAAATCTAGCACTAAGGGTCTATAGTACCAGCTAGTAGGTAAATTTAATTTTTGTCTGTACTGGGACAGTACATCTACCTGACACAAATTTAAAACTCAATATTATACATAATTGAAAATTGTTCACAATATAGAAATGTGGTATGTAGCATACGATACTGACTTAACTACAGTGTATGACCTGCACTTCAGGCATTTTTTTTATAAGGCACTTATGAAACAAAAGACATGCAAGAAGAATTAAAAAAGTACATTTAAGGTGTTAACAAATTTTGCTTCTACTCCTGGTATTATTAATGCTGCATGATGTATTGGAGATGCCCATACCTCCATCTTTTGGTATGAGCCTTGTATTTTGTATGCAAGAGCATACTTCACATTAAACGCTGTAAAATTTAATATTGGTTCATATTACACCACTACGGCACGGAGTAATTTTCGTGAAGTTTACATCATAGTTCAAAAACTTTCTTACAAGCTATGTGTCAAAGTGCAAAAATTCATATATGACTAAATGTGTAACTTTGAACATGTAAAGATAAAACTGTTTCAGGTGATTTGATGCAGTGTGATTTAGCTTTGTAAGAGTAGCACACACACACACACACACACACACACACACACACACACACAACTGTAGTAAGGGAACAAATAATGAATGCTCCTTCTTCAGGTACCCTTTGTTGCTTATTACAGAAAAACAGATCCTTTGAGACAATGGAATCTATGACATTTCAAGACCATGGACAGTATTCGGATCAAAAGTTTTATTTACACCTAAACCCTATACTAAACGCCACATATTGCTATTCAGTAACAACAGTCAATCAGCCATTCTGTGTCTTTATAAGCATGGAGGCTGCCACCAGGTAACTACAGTTTTGTAGTGGTTATGTATAGAAGATGGTTAAGCGTTTGAAGTACAGTTCCACAGGGGGTAATGGTAAAGTATGGAGCATTTTCTTACAAGAAAGTTCAAGCTTAAGTTTCAGGGGTGCAAGTTTCATATGGACAGATGCAAATTCCACATTGTGTTTTATTATAAATTATTTACTCCATACATTTTTGCTGACCACTCACCCCCTTCTAGTGCCGCGATCATGGAAGAGTAGAGCTATACCTCTATCCACTGTCTGGGCCACACTGGGCCTGTAACGGGATCACTTTACCTTTTACTCCGTACATTTTGAACCAATATTGTCGTTTAATGTACCAAATAAATGCACTTACAATATATGTCATTATAGTCGCTGTACTCCGACATGTTTCGGCACGATAATACCATCTTCTGGGAGTAGATACCAAGCTTAAAACCATTCATAGTACAACCGATACGTATAATTTGCATTGTTGCCGATGATATAAATATACCATAAAAGCACTGTCGTGGAAAACTCAATATATTTATGTACCGGCGTGCTGATAAGTCCTTAGCCCGACCAGGGAGGAAACAAGCTGCGCCTGTCAAACGTGTGATGGGCAGAGGAATGAATTGCTTTGGGTAGGGTAGGGACAGGCGGTGGACTCTTGTGAGTGTGGTAATGAAACTCCAAGTTCCATGAAATGCGGGGAATGTAGCTTGTTTCCTTCCTGGTCGGGCTAAGGACTTATCAGCACCCCTGTAGTTGACAGTGACATGTAAATCAACAACGACGACAACAACAACAACAACAACAACAACAACAACACACAATGTATTGTGTTTATATTGCAAAATGGTTACGCGAAAGCGCCACAATGTTATATTATGCATACACTGCCTATCTTGTTGAAAGAAATTAGATGTCACCTAATTTGCACACTTATTACACGTTTCATGTAAACGCTGCATTGAAACACAAGAAAGTTCGCGAAACGGCGCGATTTTCGAAGAAATGTTACTGAACACAAAATATGTGTTTTGATTTTCGATATAAACTTTGTCTGAAATATTTCTCATTCTAAGAAAACCAGCGAGATATTATCATAAAGTGCACAGGTCTTCATTTAAAGTGTCCGTCATTCTTGCCAGACTTTAATAAAACTTGGATTTTCTCGGTAGAGTTTCGAAATTCTTCATATATCAAATTTCATGAACATCCGTCCAGTGGGGGCCGAGTTCTTCCATGCGGACGGACGGACGGAGAGACAGACATGACGAAGCTAATAGTCGCTTTTCACAATTTTGCGAAAGCGCCTAAAAATCGAAAGTCACACCTGTGACACTCCGCCATTTTCATGATCAGAAGCTATGCCTTTCGTGAACTCACATTTGTAACAGTCTATTCTTTTTATGATCAAAGCTCTCGTGAAAACAAAAGAAACTTCATTTACCTCTGATCTATGAAGACAAAAAGCCTCACCATGAAAACGCTGCGATGACCTTTGCTTTTCTGTAGTATTATTTCCTCGAAACGAATCATTAATCGTGCGTACGTCAGCAGCCGACAACGAACAACAGTTTTCCGTTGATGGAAAGCACGCACTGCCATTAAACAACGAAATATCGAAAGACCACCAGCAAGCGTAATATCTTTACTTCCAATATCTGACTGCAGTCAGTTGATGCAGTATTTGTGACATTTACTACGACAAATTTACGGCCATAAATGTTCGAAATAACAATAATAAAGAACAGACCCGGTAAAGCCGTCGCCTATAGCAACATGGTAACAGACGCCCACTTAAAAATTCCACTTTCCTTCTCTTTCACCACGCGTGTACTTGTACGAAGCAAAAACAAAGCTGAGTTACTTTACTGAGAAATGTCACATTAGACTGTCTTCCAAGTACGGGGGATACCAGTAACATTGCATTGACAATTGGTCACAGTAGCACACACGTTCGGACATTTTAACATCAGTAACCAGCTACACTGGACTGACAATGGGTCATACCAGTACACATTGAGCAAGTTCAACTTCAGCAACCTAACTTACTGTGTTTCTGCGAGAGCATTTATTTACAGAAAGTTCAAGAACGAAATTTTTGTTTTTTTAGGTTCTACAATCTGATTACCGAGGCAGACATACCTGTTTCACTATGGCATTCTACGGAGATCTTCGTTCTTCTGGGATGTTACGCAGCATAGATTGGTAGTCAGTAACCGACGTTTCAGAACAACCTATCGGTCCCATCTTCAATGGCCAAGTAGTCTATTCGCTACTCTTCTATTTCTCAAATTCCCTTCCTTGCAACTTCCCCCAACCTACTAAACACACTCCTTTTCCGAATATTACACAGAGCAGGTTAGATAAGCGGTAACGTTCGCCTGTTATTTAGGAGCTGTTCGATTCTAATCTCCGTCGGTCTACTTGATATCCTGACCGATATTTTTTTACGGTTTTCCTCCGTCACCCCAAGAAATGCCAGGATAGCACCGCTTCCTTCCACATCCTTTTCCAGACGTATATCCCGCTTCTCTACCTCTCTCCCTATCCAAAACCGAGCTTCCAAACAGATCACCCTCTTATCATTATGACAAAATTTGTTCCAGGCGTCCCCGCCACACGACTTGGCTGAATCCCATCAACTCTTCACCTCTCTCTTGCACCGGCAACAACCCTCAGTCCAGTTCCTTTCCGTAAGGAACAAAGGTAGGCTGATGGTTCCACCAGCGCTCCCATCTGGGAGTATGTATCCTCTCTTCAACTTTTGAACAAATTAATTGAATTTTACAAAACTTTGTATGAATGCTAAGCTACTGCAGGCGATTGCACCTACGCTCCTTATAATTACATTAATAACATGACAGGCGCACAAACTAATGAGCTGCGAGCAACATTAATTACACTTAATTTATAAATTATATCACTCATGGTAATTATAAACACATTTTGGAAATACGCAACTTTGTTAAGGCACTTTATCGTTAAATGCTAAACTATGTTTTACATAGGCCTATGATGGCTAAGTGAATTGTATATACAAATTTACTTTTAATGCCTTAACTAATGAAATGCTGACTGTAGGTAGATGTATGATGAACATACCTACAAACAGTGTGTAAGACACTGGTCAGGCGTCTGTAATACACAATTACGGAGAAATGTTAAGGTTATGGCATAGAAATTGAATCAAGCACCACAAACAACAATGTCGAATGCTCGCCTGATGACGGTGAGGCCGAGGCCATGTCCATGTGTGCGGCAACGTAAGTACATAACGTGTGAAAATTCGGTTCCAAACCACCGAACACACAGTGACATTTGTCGCAGACCGGAAGTTCACCTTAACCACCCGTCTGGTTAACAGTCTTATAAGTGAAAGTTCTCTAACTGGTTCAGTCACCAAAACTCCATGTACACGTATTTCTTTTTTCACTTGAGAGTGTAAACCAAACGATATGAACCCCTCAGTGACGTTAGGGTTAAATTCAAACTACAACCCAGGACGGTGGAGTTTTAAATTGATAACACTCTTAAACGCCTTCACGCCCGTATGTTGCACCAAAACCGAGAGCACGTGAAGAATTATGTCCGTACAGTGCACACAGCCCGGGATTGAACGGTTAAAGAAACTTCAGTTCGATCCGTCTTGCTTCATAGTGACACGCCACGTATGTGAAGGGTACCCTTGTATGTGGTTATGTTTATTATCAGATAACTTCTGTTAGTACACGTTCCGTGTGTGGTATAAAGCAGCCGGGTCTATTAACTGCAACTGTGTGGGTGGCAGGAGAACCGACTATTTTAAGTCGCTGGAAGTTCTTGGTTTGCAGACTCACCTTGAAATAGGAATGCCCTCTACTACGTTGACCGACCCAGAGGCCCAGCTGCGGTACTGTGAAATTTCGGTCGAGCGGCCGAATGATCCTCCGGTACAGGGGGTGACAGTCCACCAAAAGCTCTACCTGAGCGCCACTCACGGATACCGCAACCTTGTGCCATGCGCTGTCGGCCAGGCGAAACGGGAACGTCTCCATCTTTGCTGTCGTTTCGTGCTGAACCTTATAATGAAACCGGATCTCGTCCTTACGGCCGCTCGACTGCAGCTCCAGGTACCTGTCAAAGAAAAAGTGTGTACTTGAAGCGTTCTTTCATAATGATAACTGAAGAATAAAAACCAACTAGATGCTACCTATTATTTTAATGTACTTCTTATGGGTTCAACATGTTTCGGGCATTACTATGCCCATCATCATAAGCTCGCGACTATAATGTTGATTACCACGTTGGTCGTTTCGTTCTTGTTTTGCTGTAGGTTGGAGGTTAGGTGCGGTTAGGATGGAGTACTGTCCGGTCTGCATGCTGCGGGCCTGCAGCCCGGACACTTTTCGTTACAGTGAAATAAATAGGTATAATAAATCCTAAAGTAATTAAAAACAAGAATGGTAAAAACTTGTCTTTACGAAAATTAGTGTTAAGATGTGTTGAGCTAAAATTCATTCATTTTGTATGAGATTTCTAAATTATGACTGAACCACATATACTCAATTACAACTGGTGACAAGATTCAGATTGCCTGCAGCTATACATCTGCTCCCCCTCTATGCCTTAAAGGCGTGGACAGGGAAACCTTTGCCTTTACCTACCTCGACAATACAATTTAGCACCATTAAGGAGATTTTTTTAACATGGTACTGTTTGTAATTAAACTATCATATAACATATTTATTTATTTATTTACTGTAATTAAAAATGAAGAAGTCTTTGTGTACTTTCCTGTGCTATTAGTATAGAGTCCCTTAATATGGCACAGACAGCCAAAAAATGTAGGAGAAATTCAATACCAAACACATTTGCGATTCAATAATTTGTTTACCTTGTTTTCATTGTCTAATTCACTGCTGTGTTCATATGAATTGCCCCCCCCCCCCGGAATCTTTCGTTCAGCCAAATTTATTCAGTCGACATCTTCACACCACACAATACTTACGAAAGAAGCAATTTCATTTTATCCATTCATCTGCCCCCAGGTCTTCCAAGTGGCCTCTTCCCTAGGGGCTTCCCGACTAATTATTTTATTGAGATAGATTATACGGTAGGCTAAAATACGACTGTGGTCTTCTTAGTTACGATGCCGTATAAGCCCTTCTGCGGTTGCCAGTGTCTGGCAGGAGCCCACTGTCACCACATTCTACCCTCAACGAGACAGCGGCAAGTTCACTGACACCACAGTAGCCACTCGCCAAACTGACGCATTATCCTAACCCGTAAAAGCTCAGTTTCAACTGAATGTTTGTCTGTATTTTTAATCTGTCTCATGTGTAATTAATATTCCACACATCTCATGTTCTATCCGTCTCATGTTCATCGATGGATCACCCCAGTGATATTTGACTAAGATAACAAATTATGTATCTCATCTTTAAGAAATTCTCCCCAGCTTTTTGCTAATACACGTATCATCTCTTCTAGATTCGGAGGCTTGAAACTTCCATTGTTCAGGTCACACAACCATCAAGAATATGGCAGAACAGTTCCTTTTTACTAGGTTGGTACCAACGTTTCTGATGATCCTGCTGCCTCAATCTTCACAAGTAAGTTTGTCCAATTCGGGTTTGGCCTAGATTTATAATATCGTATTTAATTGAAATCCGCTTCATAGTTTTATAAGTGGAAAATGCGGAAGGACGCATAAAAGGTCCCCGATCACGTGAAATGACGTAACGAAAATAAACCCAATATTATCTGTAAGCACCTGAACTTGAATGTGACCAGTGTGTGTTTCGACACTCAACATTTGTTAGGGCTTTCCTGAGATTTATTTTTGTCCAGTGAGATTTTGTAATAGTTCAGTAAAGCAATTTAAGTCAGTTTCTTTTCAAACCTGCCTATCATTCCAGGCCATCGCTCCACGCTATTTACGAAACAGCAGTACCTGGAAAAGAATCTGCACAAAGAAACACTGTCCACCCGTGCTTTGAACGGGTCTTGCACTTGAGAGTATAACAAGATCGGTCATAAAACGAAACAGTTCGCATTAACAGTATGCTAGCCCACTAGTTTTCCACATACTCCCCGCCAAATCTGAGGCATTTATGACATCGTGAGAGGATCTTTTCTATCCCTGTTGACAGAAGCCCTTGTCGTGTCCTATTGGTCGTTGTGTTACAGCTGTTCCCACCACGCGATCATCTATAAATACGTGTCCTCCAAGATATGCTTCTGCACTGGACACATGATAACATCACAGCGATGGATTCCCCACATATAACCTCTACTACTTTATGGTCTAGTGGTCAGAGTTTCTGGCTACAGATACAGAGGTCCCGGGTTCGATCCCCGGCGCTACCAGATTTTCTGAGTAGTAGTGGGTCTGGAACGGGGTCCACTCAGCCTCTTGAAGTCAATTGAGGAGCTACTTGAAT
>Ga0123354_10017977_pt1 | contig 11080 bp, 6 predicted proteins | sample TergutLab28metaG_2_FD_97872 | JGI IMG/M metagenome (GOLD analysis project Ga0123354, IMG submission 97872) | Labiotermes labralis P4 segment gut microbial communities from Petit-Saut dam, French Guiana - Lab288 P4 | ecosystem: Host-associated > Arthropoda: Insects > Digestive system > Gut ... | reverse complement strand
TGGTACGTCAGGAAAAAAATTTTTTTTCAAATTTTTTACGATTGGTTTCCCCCGAGAAAAAACGTAAAAATACGTTTTATATAATGGGACGAAAAGGCCCCCAACCCCCCCCCCCCCCCAAAAAAAAATTATTGAAGATGAAAGGCATTTTAACTGGTATGCAATGCATATAGTTCTTCAGGAAGATCTGGGAAAGAGGAAGATCGATGCACAATTATTTTCAGTCTCACAGCAGAGCACAGTGTCACAAACTGTAAAGACTTCACTGTGGCCTGGTGATTATCCACCCACCTATTCACCTGACTTTGTGACCAAAGACTTTCTACTCCCTTAAGTGAAAACCATCCTCAATGGAAGATTTCACGATGTCAGCGACATCAACAGAATACATCTGTAAATTAAATAGTTTTTTTGGGGACATCTTTGATGACCATGTTGTGTACGATGTTCAAACCATGCTACAGTCAAGGAAAATTACTTTGAAAAGAAATAATTTTTTTTTTTAAATTTTATATGCTTCTGTTCTCATGTCTTGAAACTCTGTTGACCACGTAGAATGTGTTCTGTGACCTAGCCAGCCTATTTATTTATTGCAGTTGAGGCCTCATTTCTCCAGTCATGTGGCACCACATCACTGGGAACTACCCAATGACATGTCATAACATCCCAAAAGAACAGACACCTCAATTCCTGACAGCCCAAGTACACACATAAAAAATATATTGTAGTTACATTCACTAACATTTAAAGTGACACACAGGTTGAAATGACAAATCTGCATAAATGTCAAACAACTGGACTAAAATTTACTTAGGTACAAACTAATCAAATTTTGTCCAACTGGATTTAAGTTGGAGATATAAATGAGTAACATATGGGGTACTGTTCACATGTTTACAAACTTGTGAAGAAATTCTGTGTAACTGAAGCATAAAAAATTTAATTTAATTTTTCATAATTGGGATTCAATTACAGTCAATGGTGCATTCACTTCAAGCAAACGACATAATATGTTTCATAATTGTACAATGGTTAACGAAACTTAAAGCATGCTTCTTAAATGAGCCCCTGCCTGCCTGCTCTTGCATGTACATTCAAATGGCAACAAGTCTCTTCTCCTGCAGAAATATGGCTGCCATATGTTTATGACAAAATGAAATGCTAACACCATCTAAGCACTGCCTTCAGAATGTATCAGAGACAAAGTTACTTGACAATGAGTTAATAAAGTAGTCTGAATCTTCATTGCATCATGATCTGAATCACTTGCTATCACATCACTACAATTAATGTTATGTATACCACTATTTCTCACAGCATTCTAACTCTTTGCCATGGCAGACAAACAAACATTTGCAATCTCCTCATTGCCATTAACTAGCTCAGATACTCATTTTGACTGCATGTCAACTTTAATATTTTTATTTTGTACTGTCAAGAGAAATTTGGGCCTATGAATAATATAAAAAATACTGACACTTTACTACATAAAAAAGCACTTTTAACTTCGTACAATACAATTATAATAAACATGACTCATGAAACTTATAATGTGTGAAAGACAAAGGAATACAGGCTGTATCATTTCTATTTGATTCCAGAAGCAGTACATACAGTAACACACAAAACCAAAATACACATATACATGTACACACAACCATTTTAAAAAATTATGCACAAAAAGCAAAACAGAACAGAGAAAGCTGGATGAAAACCATCATGTAAAAGACTGAATTTTTTAATTAGCCCATTCAATACACAAGTGAGGTGCCAGTGGATAGGTCTGGTGGATCCCAGTCATTCAGCCTATAACCAATGAGGTATCTTCATTGCTATTCTAGGTACAGAGTGATTATAGAAGATCTTTTACACATGTCTATACTAATGCAAGTAATAGGATGAAAGGAATATTGAGTTCTTATTGTAACTTGAATATTCTGAAAATAAGAAATGCCAGTCACAATCAACACACCAAAATAACCAATCAGTTTTAATCCACACATTCTGTAATACGTGACTGCCAACATATTCACAAACTGAAATTCAGTTCATGAACCCAGGGATCAAATCTGCAGGTCTACATCTGATACACATTCGTTCCAGTATGCAATTTCTTAAAGCTGAAATACATAGCTCTTCACATACAAAAGCCTCCTTATAAATCTCCCAAATGGTCAGTTGATAAAATCACAACACCTGACTAGTCATCTTGTACACTTCTACAGGCTACACATGAATGCTTGCTGGATGAAATTTGTATTCTGACTGTTACTACCATGACCCCCTGCCTTTACTCAGACAGCATTCCATATAACTGACTGCAATGAGAATGAGATGCTAGGTGAGTCCAATTACAACTGTACCTGAATTATCACTTCTGGAACCATCACTGAACACACGTAACTTTCTGCACCTGTGTTACTGTTTTCCTGCTAAGACTACAACAGCACAAACAAAAAACTTCTAATGTTGTCCTTTATGAGCAAAAACTAACACTGATACATGCAACTGTGACTTGTTTTTCACAGGCTCACTCATAATCACTAACTCCATGGGGCAAAGAATTTTTCCTGAAAATGGCAGCAGGCAAGCAAATAGTAAAGACATTCCCCAACATTTTGTGGAACATGTTCACAACAGCTCAGCACTGGTCTTTATCCAGAGCCAGACTAAAAAAGTCCACATTTTCACACCAGATTTATTTATGACCCACTTCGATAGCATCCTGCCATCTATGCCAGTGATCTCTTTCCTTCAGGTTTTCCAGATAAAATTTTGTATGCATTTCTCATGTCTACCATGCAAGCTACATACACCAGCCATCATATTAAACTAATAACATTTTGACACAAATATCATTATTTAATTACCCTCAGCTTCCTGTCACCTCCCTCTCTTACTTGCAAACATTCTCTTCATCAACCTCTTCTCCAATACCCTCAGCCTGTTTTTATCTTATGGTGAATGATTAAGATTCACATATACAGAAAAGAAAAGAACACAACAAAACAGAAGGGAATTTGTATAGAAGTGTTTAAAAAAGCAACAAATGCACTTGGACATATGAATATAGTTTTATTACACAGTAATCACCAACATGTTCTGGCAACTCATGTAGCCATCCTCAGTGTGATGAAACAAGAATACAAATACAATTATAATGTGTCAAAATCACTAGGCGTTTAAAAAAGATACAATTTGTACTCGTACTCTTTTTCTCTAGGATGGCAAGATGAGTGGTCAAAACATTCTGGTGATTATTATGCAATAAAATTTTCACACATCTATGTGCATTTGTTGGTCTTTTTAAAAAACAATACACATCTGATTAATGGATGTAGCATGAAACATATAGAACGGAATGAAAAAAGAAAACTGAAAACATTGTACATCTGTTCATAGTCATGTTGTATGAAAATCTTGTACAGACCAAAAATGCTGCAACATGTTAACTAACTGCAAGGAGCAGAGTCCTTCTTAAGAAGCTTTTAGCTCCTCACTAGCCTATAAATTCCCTGCATATTATAGAACCCAAATGTTCATTACCACAATCACAACAGCCTGCCACTGTACCTATGTTCAGGCAAATTAACCCAGTCCATGTAAAGTATGTGTCACAAATCACAGAGTAACAGGCGCACTACTTACAAGCATTCAGTATATATATATATATATACTACATGGCAGAAGGGGTGACCTACAACATAATCTTTCAACGCCCGTTTCAATACTTTTAATGATGGATCAACATTTTAATGTTAAATTGAATAGCACAGTATGATTTGGTTCCTGCATAGTACACACCTTTCTCATAATTATTGAGGTTAGCATTTGTCACATGGAGATCAGGTTTAAGTGTTGTATTTACACTGTGTATTTCTGAACTTGTCTGAAAATTTTCCACAATGCCTACAACGAAAGACAGTAACAAGTAATGGTATTCATTGGCAAGGGAGCATATATTAAATTTCTAACACAATTCCCTATAAGAAACTCTTTTTCTTTATACCCACTATTAATCTAACAATTTTCTTTTGGATGGTGGATGCTCTTTCACCCTATGTTAAATTTTCCAAAAATATAACTATGTAACACGAAGGAATGGAAATAACAAATGTAAATTAAGTACCTGTTGTCAACAGCAGTGTGAATTCCCTCATGGCAAAGCAGGTTGAAATAAATTTAATGATAATACATGCGGTGTGTTTTTACAGCTTATGTTCCTAATCAATTTGGAGGCCAAGAAATTTAGCAATAGCTGCTTCAAATATTTTATCACTGAAATTAAACATGTTTCATTCTTAGAATCATATTTCATGGAGTTTTTTTTTGTCAAAATTTAATACAAGTTTACTTGCTATACACCACTTGTTCGACTTGACAAATGGACCATTAATGCAGTTTTGAAAGTGGTAATTTTGGGGTCAATATAATTATACTACTATCATCAGCAGACAGCACAGTTTAAACTGCAAACTGACAGGGGGAGACTGTACATGAAGATGAGAAAAAGTAGACAACCAAATATGGTACCCTGCTACAATTCATGTTTTACCAACGTCCTAAATTCTGTAGGTGTCACAGCTTGAATCTGGTTACGCATTATCTACTTTTTGTTTTGCATCATCAAGGTATGACTCAGGGTAGCCAGAAGAATGTAGATGGTATATGGACTACCTACAATCTGGACAATAATGGGTGAAAATCCCAGCTGGAGGAACAGATTTTCCCTTCTACAAAAACAGTCTGACTGGCTCTAGGGACTATCTACCCTCCTATTCAATGGGTACCGTGGTTCTTTCCCAGGGATAAAGCAGCTGGGACATGAAGTTGATCACTCACCTAAATCTAGAACTAAGGCTAAGAATGGGAGGTGCTATACCTTTACTCCCCCAATATGCCTTCATAGTGTGAGCATTACTTTTAAGGTATGACTCAAACCACTCTTCTGCTTTGCCTTGAAATCCATAAAAAATTAATTTTGGTAGTAATATTCCATCATCCACACAATCAAGAGGCTTACTAAGGTCACATTATAACCCACTGACATTGGTTGGTATTATGGGTACATAGCTCACCCATGAAACTGAACAGTGCTGTACCCATTGATAGACCTTTCCTAAATTTAAACGTTCTTCTGTGAGGCTAATGTTGGAGTGTACAAAATCAAATACCCTTCTGTACACACTATGCATACTAAATGATGTATACGATTGTATTTATTTGACAGATTTCAATCCACATGTTTTGAGACGGGGACATCAAGACACAAGATACTGCACTGATTGGGTAGGAGTCAATCCTCAAACTAAAACTGGTTGTAATTTCTTTGTGAATATACAGTTATATTACTGCAAACTCCACAGTTTCAAAGGATTTATTATATAACCTTGTTCTGCAATCCAGGGACAATGCATGAACGCATGTTTAGTTTATTCATCTTGGACCTTCCAAATATTTTTGAATTTGAAGAGCAAAAGCACCTAAAGCAGCTCCTTGTTACAGAAATGCGAAATGAATCAGACAAATACTTACATTACAATAATACTGTGCAAAATGCCACACTGTCAGAGCTTAATATGCCACCTGAATGCAATCCCCATTAGCTACTACTCCAAAGAAAATGTCCTGGAATATCAGTAACCATTAAACTTCAATCTGACATGCCTTAAAAATGTTAAACAAGTGATAATAAAAGTAAAAACCAGGTTTTCCTAAGTATTTACCAGTTTGCTTGGTGGGACGGGTAGCTGCACCTGTAGATGGTACAGAATGTGTACGTTTTGCAATCTGACCAACCCCACGAGGTGATGAACCCCCACTTCCCATTTGTTCCCCCCCTCGAGCTGCCAGGGCATCATAGCGTGCACCAGTACAGTTGGCATCAAAGAACTTTTTGAACCATTGTAGAAACTCAAAGTTATCTTGAAACCGCCCTTTTACTAGTTTATCTACTGGAACAATCTGAAAAAACCAATGTATGTGCAAAATAAAAATATAATAGAACAGTGCATGTATAAACCAAATATAACTGCAAAAAGAAAAAAAACTGCTGTACTATGGCATCTGGTCCTGAAAAATGCAGACATGCAAAAATGGTGCAAACAAAAATACGCAGCTTTCACAATACCAGAACAGAAACCATGGAAAAAAGATATCTGATACAGTACACGATGGCTCATTGTAAAGGCTACAGACATTACCAATACATCAGCTTGCAGTATGTCAACTGCCATATGTATAGTAAGGTACACAAAAAGGAAATGCATTCTACTGCATGCATATGCCCATATACTTGAAAAAATCTGTCCATAAAAACTTTGTACTCACCATAACTTTACACGTACCATCTAAAGATTATCATATATATTTCATAACAATGAAACACACACGGAGACAGTAATATAAATTATTCTGTGATTTCCATAACAACATTCATGGTTTGTATTTCTCAAGTCTACAAATAATATGGTTAATACCCATAAAATATTGCTTCAAGTTTCTTGAGAAAACAAACTTTGGGCATGACTCATCAAGTCTACTTTTCTATTGCTAATGTCCAGCTGTACAAACAAATGCTAAACGCAGAGTTCATGTAGCTGACATTGTTCCAATCTCCACAAAAAAGAATGGCCTGAACAAAAGCTGCAATTTTTAATATTTATTACAGTACACAGGATTCAACATAGTGACCCTAGTGTCACCCCTGCCACACAAATACGTGGGCCTCACACTTTACTGATGGGGAATTCAGAAGCATGACCTCATATCCACCACAAAATTTAGTGGAACCCCACAAACTGATTCCAAGTTGCAGCAGGTGTACATACACAAACACATAAAATGGTCATCTCATAATCCTGCTTTCTATACTAAATAATGGTAAGGTCAAAAACATCACATTTACAAGGAGTACGAAAGGCATTGCCCTCTGATTAGTATTTGTTCAGTGCTCACAGTCCTCAAAGATTTCACTCAATTTTGTCATTGTGCTGCTGTACTGTGTTTCAGGTAGTATGCAAAACTCTTCTTAGTTACACGATGGTCCGAAATACTCTTCAAAACGCTCCAAGAGTTTATACTGAATAATACCAATTTTTACTGACCAATTGGCCACAATTATGCAATCTTCCTCCACCTTTGCTGCAGTGCACTTCCTTTCTGTGTAAACTACAAGTGGCAGCTAAGAGATTACACGCATTAGTACTAGTAAGACTGTTGTTAACCTTTTCAATGCACTGTTGCATTATGTGCTAGAGTAACCAGTCAATATCTCCATGAGGAAGAACTTCCTTATGCAAAGCAACATCAAACAATATCAATGCAGTATTTGTTGAACATACTGAATTATAAAAGGCAAATACTGAATGTACTGATGTACAAGAACAAGTATGTCCTAAAAATCTGCGATCAGGCCAACATAACAAAGGGAATGATCCCCAGGGATGCTCCAAGTATCTCACAGCAGTGTGAGTGAAGATACAAGTTTTCTGGAATGTTACATTATGTTCGATGGTAAAGAGTTACCAACATTCTGAAGGACTGCAACAGTGCTATTCCCCCTTGCAACATCAGTAACTATTTACCCATTCACATGACTTATCATCATGGAAGGCTTTTATTATCAATTTATTATGGCTGTTGATAAGATAGATGTGACAACACAAATGTCATATTCTTTGATGACAAATGAAGTTAGCTGTCCCAAAACACAGAGAACAGCACACCACAGGAACATTTTGCTTCTGAAGTACGTGCACAAGGAGCCAGAGTCACAACTCATGTCCAGAAACACTTAGACAAGAACTTGAAATTATACGCATCATTCAGCCACATCCCACACAGCTAGAATTTGTATTGTAGAGGTGCAAAACTTGTTTCCCAGATGTTCTAATTCTTGATTCAGAGACATTAAGTGCCCTGCCTGTCTCCAGTTTGATTGCCCCAACTGTCTGTTTGTAGGGCAAGCTCAGAAGCCACTTATGACACGCACTCTGTCATTACCCAGAATCTGAACATGAGAACCCAGGAAGGCAGCTGCTATGTTATAATTCAATGCCAGGGAGAATACAGCTGTGTAATGTCTCATGCACAGCACTGCATGTTGATTGGTCACTTTAAGGGCACTGTTTATAAAAAATTTGAGTATGCACATATTTCCAAAATTTGAGTGTCTCATATAAATAAAAATGAGTTTTTTTTTGAGCCATTAGAAACAAAATGGGTCCACATTTTCTGCCATAAGTGTGTAAGAATGGTACTAAATACTTTGAATTGACATTTCCTTGTACCTATGGATGGCTGGCCAAGGTGCTAAAAATGTAAGTGTAGCTGACTTGCAGTTATCAATTAAAATACATGGAAAATTTAACAATGTTCTCAAGGAAGTTCTGGTGGTTTTGATAAAACCACATGCAGAATCACAAGGAAAATGGACATACAAGGAAATTAAAATCCAAGTTTCACTGTAAAGAAAGAGTGTCATTAGACAAGATTTGAGAGCACTGAAATGTACACCAAAATTGATCAAATTAAGATATGCTGGTATGACCACAGATTCATTCTAGGGCATCAGAAATGAAGATCATGAATAAATGAACAATGACGAGATCAACAACAAAGTGGACAGACCATGAAACAGCGTAGCAGGTGTGCTTATGAGAGGCAAGAAAACCAGAAGATTCTCTAAGGTAATTCATTCCAACGGAAATGTGGATAATTATGATGATGATGATGATGATGAAGGTGGTGGTGGTGATGGTGGCAGCAGCAGCAACAATGATGGTGCTTATGGTTATAATGGATACAGCTACTATTTGCTTTGTGATCTCAGTCTGTCAAAAAGTTCTTCCAGCATGACAGAATTTGACTGTTTACACATGTCACACAAGTAAGGTAATGACTATGCAAGGACATTCACATGGATGACCAGGTGGGATGATGTTACCAGGCTGCCTCATGACAGCAGGACGTGATGGGGGTTGGGGCTTTGTTGTGAGCCGATTTGAAGCAGAAACCACCACTGGAAGCTGATGAAGACTCCCACTTCTGCTACCACTGCCCAATGGCTGGCACCCACGAGCTTCATAGCCATCATAATCTCTACCATCATAATTGGCATCAAAAAACTTCTTGAACCACTGAAGGAATTCAAAATTGTCCTGAAACCGGCCTTTAATCAATTTATCTACGGGGATAACCTGCAATGGAGAATTTTAACATTACTGTAAATGTCACATATTTTAAAAAATGAGACCCCACTTTCTGATGGTAATGATTTTACGATTTCTAAAATTTCAGCAAATACAGTTCACTGTTTTATCTACCAGGTTTCTGTACATACTGGGCTCTTAGCCATCAACATCCTCTTTCAACAATATGGAAGAGCATAAATATTATCATTAAGGTCACAACTTTTGATAGCAAGGTCATTTGAGGGGAGTTAATGATGAATTACTAGCAGACAGTGGCTAAAAATCTAGACAGAAATATGTGTGATGATAGCAGTAGTAAACCAGCAACTTAGTAGAGACATGGGAACTGTACAAACACTGAAGAAGGAGTAAAACATTTGCCAGAAACCCATGGACTAAACAGCGCCAATAAACAATACATGTGTTTCAGTAAGAGGAATAACAGCTGATGATGTATGTAGTACTGCACGTTCCTTGAGCATTTCATTACACTCACGACTTTAAATTCTTCATCTCTGAAGATCAGTTTCGGAGCTATTATTTACCTTTCAACACTACTACCTTACAAAGAGAAAATAAGCAACAGGACTGATGAACTGCAAATATATATATATATATATTAATAAAAAATATATAAGTAACATTAATAACGAATTCAGACATAGCCTTCAACATAACATCAAATCTTTAGTAGCTTCCAAAGACCTTCCTTACAACCAGTTGTAGGTACAGTCAACATAAACAGTATATACATGCACTAAGGACTACAAAACCTACAATTACACTGTAGTCTTTGAATTCTCTGTTTCATTTTTTTGTTGACCTCACATTTTCCATATCATAACAGTCATTTTTTAAGAACAGCAGCAATAATATCTGAAAACTGCTGCAGACTTATATCAGCCTTTCTTGTGGAGCAAACTTTGACAGTCTCTGGTTAACAAGTGCATTAAATTTTGTTCAATGGATACTGTACTGATAAGGCATGAAATAATCCTTAAATTAGGCATAATGTACAAGGTTATACCTTTCACTCATGACGTACCTGGGTTTCTTCTCCACTTGCTTACAACACATGAACTAAATCGGAAGCCCTTACTAGCACACATTCATCACAATATGCATAACCCTAAACATGGTAACATACACATAAAAATGTGTCAAAACTGCCTCCAGTGATCAGCAATCGATGACGGAGAATGTTCCAGAAAACAAACAGAACAATACACAGTTTAACATACGTGATGAACAACAGGGTAACACTTACCTTATCCACACACATTTTCTTGAATGCTGCCTGGAGGATCTTGAAGTTCTGAATATACTCATGCTCCAGGTTAGTTTTGAACTTAATCCTCTTCATGACAACACTACCTGTAACAGAAATGTGAAACTATCATCATGTAAAATGTGCAGCAACATTCATCACCTTTGTTCCCCCTTTCCCTTTCTTCCTGTTTGAGATAATCTTTTGCTTGTCATAATGTCCAATATTCCAGCTGCAAGCAGACCCACCACATACTGACACCTGTAAAGAAACAACTTGAGATTTTCACATCAGTTACAAAAATCCTTTACCTGTTAAGCTGAGCTACAGAAGTATTCTTTATCCCGCAGTGTTTGAGAATCAAAGGATCACTACTTCACCACATGGGATAGGTACACATCCATGCAATGCATGGACATTGCATGAGAAGCAACTGCAAATTATTGAAGCATAACCAGTAATTGTGTGCTTAAATGCAGTAACAACCTAACAAAACACTGTAAGGGAGTGGGGGGGGGGGGGGGAAAAAAATGGGGGGAAACAAATTTTTTTTTCCCACAAAAAGAATTTAAAAGGGCTCATTCTTTTTTCACTCAAACACCACAAAACTTCACTTTTC
>Ga0123354_10017976_pt1 | contig 11080 bp, 9 predicted proteins | sample TergutLab28metaG_2_FD_97872 | JGI IMG/M metagenome (GOLD analysis project Ga0123354, IMG submission 97872) | Labiotermes labralis P4 segment gut microbial communities from Petit-Saut dam, French Guiana - Lab288 P4 | ecosystem: Host-associated > Arthropoda: Insects > Digestive system > Gut ... | reverse complement strand
TAATCCGGGAAATCCATGCACCCGACGCTGAAGCCCCGCGCCTCAAGCGCCGCCTTCAACGCCCTGAATTGCAAGCCCTTCCCGGAACCGTCTATGCCCTCCAGGGCAATGATTTTTGTCAGCATAATTCACCCCGCGAAATAATCTCCATAAGCCACGCCCTGGATTTTTCATCCAGATTTTCCGCAAGCCGCGCGGCCGCCACGACCGGGAGCCACGCCAGCACGTCTTTCGGCCTGGCTTTGGCCTCTTTGCAGTACAACCGCAAATAAACCCCGGCGGAGCGGCTCATGTGTTGCTTAAAAATCGTGTACGTCCTGCAGGCGTCCGCGAGAGGATTCCCCGCCGCCGCGTCAACCCAATCGATGATCCAGTGTTTAGTTCCGTCAAACAGTACGTTAAGCGGATGAAAATCCCCGTGGCACAGACATTCGGAACCGTCGTCCAACCGGTCCAACAGGGCGAGAAGGTTGCTTTTCACCCGTTCGTCGAGCTGCGGCGCGCGGCTGATTTTCCAGGCCATGCGATCCTTTTGGCTGGGCTGCCCCGCCGCGTGAACAGCCTGCACAGTGCGCTGCAATTTTACCAATTCACGGATAGCGCCATTTCTCTCGTCTTTGCCCATCCCGGGGCGCAGCAGCGGCTGTCCGTCTATGTACTCCATCTCCAGCGCGACGGCGTTTTCGCCGATTTTTCGCACCCCGTAAACAGCCGGGACAGGCAGCCCCGCATCATAGGCGAATCTCTGCCGCTCGGCCTCGTTCTCCGCCTCGTTTGGCGGGGGATTCGCGTATAGCTTTATCGCCCTGCCGCCGTCGCGGTACACTTTTGTGGTCGCGCCCTCGCCGATCAATTCCAAATCAAGCATTTGTCCGCCGCTCTTCACCATGACATTTTCATTTTGACCGTTATCATATTTGGCGCCCACAGTCCCATGTGCTCGCTTTCCACGACAAATCCGGTTCCTTTGTAGAACGCCTGTGTTGAGGCGCAAACTGGTTTTGTCTTTTCAGACCACGCGTACAATTCAATTCCGTGAAATCCCAGCCCCGTCACATAATCAACAAAATGCCGCATAAGCCGCTTTCCGTACCCTTTGCCCCTATAATCACGTTTTGTGACCATAGCGGTGATATGCGGATAACCGTCGAGGCAGGTGAACATAATGCCGGATATGATTTCCTCCCCGTTTTTGAGGTAACACAGCCGTTGATACGGCGCGTCGGTACGCACGTCGTCCGCGAAATTGTCCGAAAAATATGAACCCGCGTATGTCATTATCACAGAAGAAATCTGCTCTATCGCCGCCGCCGAAGGCTCCTTTTCCACAATAAACTCTATTTCAGGATCGTCGTATTCCTTAAGCGCCTTGCCCATCCAGATAACATCCAGCCACTTGCCGAGTTTATAGCCCACGTTATGGTAAACGCCCACTTCGATAAATCCGAGAGCCTTATGCAGGCCCGCGCTTTTCTCATTAGGCAAAGTAATTCCGGCGAAAACCGTGTATATCCCCTGTTCCCTGAGCATGTCGAACAGTTTTGTATAAAGCGCCCTGCCGACGCCCTGCCTGTGATATTCCGGCGCGACGTATACCGACACGTCCGCGCTGAATCTGTACGCGGCGCGTTCCCGGTGCTTTGAGGCGTATGCGTAGCCCACGATTTTGCCGTCCATTTCGCTGACCAGGTATGGGTAGGATTTGGCGATACTCCCGATCCTTGCCGCAAACTCCCCGATTGACGGCACTTCCGTCTCGAAAGTTATGCAGGTGCCGGTAATAAAAGGGGCGTAAATTTCCAGGATCGCCCCGGCGTCGGCGGGCGTTGCGCTGCGGATGGTCGGCATGGTATCCTCCGGCTTTCTTTTCGGGAAATATGATATTAATTTACGAGTGCTCACATCAAAGAATATACCACAGCCTCATACTTTTTACAAACTGTAATGAAATGTGGTAGAATGAGGTTTATACTACATACCGTTGCTACACCTGACCGGATAACCACGGAAACTGTCTATGCTATCGCGGGCTTGATCCGCAATCCCATGACTGAAAGCCGATTTTTGCGGAGGCGGGATCCCGGGGCAAGCCCGGGATAACGGCGCGGTAATTCTCAAAGGCTCTTGTGGAAACGCCGCGCTCGCCGGGGGAGGATAACCAATGATTTTTCTCGTTCTGTCCTTCGAGACGGAAACCGAAAAAGACAAGTTCGAGCTGATCTACAACCGGTACAAAAAACTCCTGCTTTACAAGGCGTACAACATCCTGCGCGACTACGAGCTTGCGCAGGACGCCGTCAGCGAGGCCTTTATCCGCGTATACAGAAACCTGCGGAAGCTGGACGACCCGAAATCCGGCAAGACTGCGGCATATCTGGTCATGATCGTCAGGAACGTCTCGATAACGCTGCTGAACAAGCAGAAAAAGGCGGGAGTAAAGGATTCCCGCGACGAATACGATTTTGAGAAAGCGGACTCCTACGACCTGGAGCAGGCCGTAGTCTCCGAAAATTCGGCCTCGGGCCTGCTGAAAGTGGTCGGCCAGCTCAAGGACGAGCTGAAAACGCCGTTTCTGCTGAAATACGCCTACGACATGTCAAACAAGGAAATCGCCGCGCTGCTGAACATCACGGAGAGCAACGCCGCCGTGCGCATACACAGGGCGCGGGCCAAACTGACGGAAATGCTGCGGGAAGGGGGTTACGGCTATGAAATATAAGGACGGCGACGACGAGTTTTTCAGGAAACTCGCCGCCCAGTACGTGGAGAGCGAAGGCGAAAAGTTGAACCGCGAGCTGGAGGACGCCGAAAACGCCCCCTTTCCGGACAACGCGGTAAAAATGGAACGGCGCGTGAAAAGCGGCGTGCGAGCTGCCAAGGTCAGGAAGGCGCTCTATACTGTTATACCTGTCGCGGCTTGCTTTCTTGTGGTCATAATTGGAATTTACTGGTTTTATTCGTCGTCGTCGAATTCGAACAGCCCGCTTGCCCAGGGCAATGCGGAGCCGACCCCCGCCGCGGCTTCCACCGTATCCAATTCTACCGCGACACCGGCCCAGACATCGGACAACCGGGTCGAAATAGCGTTTTTATCCGAAAAACTGCCGGAGGGCTGCGAGCTGACCGGGACAGATTACGACCACGACAAGACGATATACCATATCCGCAGCGCGTCGGACGACAACGTGATCCTGGTGGCGGAGCCGTATACCGAGGAGCCGCCCACGGACGGCTTCATCCCAACCACGATCAACGGGCTGGACGCCTACGTGATGAACAGGACGGACTACAAAGTACTGTGGGTGCGGGACGGCGGGGCGCTGTACACGTTCACGAGCGAGTTCAGCGTGCAGGACATGATCGATATCGCGGCGGCGGTTATTTAGCGGGATACGGCAAATATCGGGGTAAATGCTGGAACCTGGAGCCTGGAACCTGGAACCAAGAGCCTGGAGCCTAGAGCCTGGTACCTGGAGATTGGAACCTAGAGCCTGGAACCTGGAACAGCGGTTTTACGGCTTTCCCAGTTTCCAGGTTCTTGGTTTTTTCCAACTTCTAGCATGTGCGCACGAGGCGGGTTGCGGGTAACGCCGCAGCAAATTGGGGTTTATCGGGATGGATTTACCAAAACGGGCGGCCTGACGCCGCCCCTACGGTGACGCCCTACCTTATACAGAACGACTTGCCTATGATCGTAGGGGCGGCGTCAGGCCGCCCGTTTTCTACAATCGTACCCGATAAATTGGGAATTGGCGGTGCGAAAGCGCGGGCGCACAATGTGCGCCCCTGCGGTTTGTGTAGGCGGAAGCGCTTCAATAGCCACTTCCCGCATGTAGGGGCGCACATTGTGCGCCCGAGGCTGTCGAAAAAAATCGTTTTACAAAGGCGCGCCAAGGGCCGGGCATAGCCTGCCCTACGAACATTACTATTGCGGCGTTTTTTGTAGGGGCCGACGCCCTCGGCGGCCCGTTTTAGGTATTTGTCGTCAATCTGCGGGCGCACAATGTGCGCCCCTACGGTTTGTGTAGGCGGAAGCGCTTCAATAAGCCATTTCCCGCATGTAGGGGCGCACAGTGTGCGCCCGGGATTGCCGAATATATCACCCCGCCGATTCCCAATCAACCGCGCGAATCAACATTTCGAAATTTTAGCAAAATTTTGTCCCTAAACTGTAATGTTTTCAATTCCCGCGAGGTTTAACTTGCATATGAAATCCAAAAGCAGACGGGAGATGTCAATAATGAAGACCATTTTCAAAAAATCCATAAAAGCCGCGGCGATTATCGCCGGGGCGGCAATGCTTATGACGATGTGGGGGTGCGGGTCGTCAAATAACAGCGCGCCGACAAACATGCCGACCGCGACGGACAACTCGAGCGCGGAGGCGACAGCCGCGCCGACAGACGCAGCGACAGCCGCGCCAGGCGCAACCTCCCCTTCAAGCATGCTCGACGAAGCGCCGCCCCTGCCGGACCTCGCCGGAACCCAGCAAACCTACCCCGACGAGGAGTACCTCCCCATAGTCGAAAGCTCCATGAAAAGCGTGGCCACCGACCCGCTGATCACCTTTTCCCTGAAAGTGGACACGGCCTCCTACAGGAACGTCGCCCGCTATCTCGACGGCGGCAACCTGCCCCCCGCCGACGCGGTGCGCGTGGAGGAAATGATGAACTATTTCAACTACGACGAAGTCTTGCCGGAAAACGACACCCCGTTCTCGATCTACACGGAGATCGGCAAGTCGCCCTTCGACGCCAACAAGGACATCGCCTTCGTGCGGGTGAAGTCCAAGGACATAGACAAGTCCGAGCTGCCAAAGAGCAATCTGACGTTCCTGATCGACAGCTCCGGCTCCATGGACTCCTACGACAAGCTGCCGCTGCTGAAATCTTCCTTCGGCCTGCTGGTAGACACGCTGACGGAGGACGACATGGTTTCCATTGTCACATACGCGGGAAGCTCCGCCGTCGTGCTGGACAGCGTAAGCGGCGACCAGAAGGAGCGCATTATGGACGCCATCAACGGCCTCCAGGCCGGCGGGAGCACCGCCGGGGCCAGCGGCATCAACACGGCCTACCAGCTTGCGGAGAAAAATTTCGTCCAGGGCGGCAACAACCGGGTGATTCTCGCCACGGACGGCGACTTCAACGTGGGCGTGTCCAGCGTGAGCGACCTGGAGAAGCTCATTTCGCAGAAGCGCGACAGCGGCGTATACCTGACCGTGCTGGGCTTCGGCACCGAGAACCTCAAGGACAACAAGATGGAGACTTTGGCGAAAAACGGCAACGGTAACTACAGCTATATAGACTCCGTGGACGCCGGGAAAAAAGTCCTGGTGGACGAAATGGGCGCTAACCTGTACACCATCGCGGACGATGTGAAAGCGCAGATCGAGTTCAACCCGGCGCGGGTGAGTTCCTACAGGCTTGTCGGCTATGAGAACGACATGCTCGCCAACAGCGATTTCAACAACGATGCCGTGGACGCGGGCGAGATCGGCGTGGGCACGGACGTGGTGCTGATGTTCGAGTTCACAACCACGGACAATGGCGGTACGCTGAAATATCAGGACAGCGCGCCAAGCCCCAGCGGGAAATACCCCGACGAATTCTTCGAGGTCAGGATACGCTACAAAGACCCCGGGCAGAGTGAAAGCCAGCTGATAACGGAGCCGGTCAAGACGGACAGGGTGCTGGAGTTCAACACCTCGGACTTCACGTTCGCAACGTGCGTGGCCGGGTTCGGGGAACTGCTGCGCGGCTCGGATTACGCGGCGGACATAAATGTGCCGCAGCTTGCGGCGATGGCGAAGGACAGTTTGGGCGAAGACAAGGGCGGATACAGGAGGGAATTTGTAGGGCTGATGGAGAAGTATGAGGCGATCACGGGAAAATGAATGATATTCCGGGGATAACCCAAAAATAAGTGCGCGGATTTTGCGGCTCATGCGGGTTTACGCGGATCAATCCATCTCCAATCCGTGAAAATCCGCCGAATCCGTAAAATCCGCGCTCATATCTTTGCTTTTCCCAGACTCTTATCTCTTATCTCTTATCTTTTATCTAACCTACGCCGCCTGCTCGAACTGGCTGTTATACAATTCCGCGTAGAACCCGCCCTTCGCCAGCAATTCCTCGTGATTCCCGCTCTCGATCACGTCGCCGTCCTTCATCACCAAGATGAGATCGGCGTTCTTGATCGTCGATAGCCTGTGCGCGATCACAAACGACGTGCGCCCGGCTGTCAGCCGCTCCATAGCCGCCTGCACGATGCGCTCCGTGCGCGTATCCACGGAACTCGTGGCCTCGTCCAGTATCAGCAGCGGCGCGTTCTGTATCATCGCGCGGGCAATGGTGATCAACTGCTTCTGCCCCTCGGACAAGCTGGCCTTGTCGTTGAGCACCGTGTCGTAGCCGTCCGGGAGCGTCTTGATGAAATGGTGCAGGCCCACTGTCTTGCAGGCTTTGACGACATCCTCGTCTTTGACGTTCTGCTCGCTGTAGATAATGTTTTCCTTGATCGTCCCCTCGAACAGCCACGTGTCCTGGAGCACCATGCCGAACTGCTCGTGCACGTTCTCCCGGGGGACCTGGCTTATGGGTACGCCGTCCACCAGTATTTCGCCGCCGTCCAGTTCGTAGAAGCGCATCAGCAGGTTGACCATGGTGGTCTTGCCCGCGCCCGTCGGCCCGACAATGGCGATCTTCTGGCCCGGCTCCACCTTGGCGTTGAAGTTGTGGATGATGGTTTTGTCCGGCGAGTATCCGAATTTCACGTTCCGAAACTCCACCGCGCCTTTGACCTTGCCGAGGGTCTTGGTCTTATGGCTCTCGTCCTCAAGCTCCGGCTCGCCCAGGAAGGCGAACACGCGCTCGCCGGCGGCGGCAGTCCGCTGGAGGTTATTGAAAGCCTGGGCGAAAGACGACAGCGGCTGCGTGAAGAACCGGATGTACATCATGAACGCCACGATGACGCCGAAGGAGATCGTCCCGTTCACGGCCAGCGCCGCGCCGACCACGCAGACGGCCACGTAGCCGAAGTTGCCCACGAAGCTCATCAGCGGCATTATCAGCCCCGACTGGAACTGCGATTTCCACGCGCTGCCGTAGAGGTTCTCATTGATCCCGTTGAACGTCTTTATAGCGGCCTTTTCGCCGTTGTACGCCTTGACTACGTTGTGGCCGGAGTATATCTCCTCGATGTGGCCGTTAATGCGGCCCAGCTCGTTCTGCTGTATGGTAAAGTATTTTTGAGACTTGCCCATGATGACCATCATGACCGCGAAGCCGACCAAACTCGCCCCGACCGCCGTCAGCGCCAGGATCCAGCTGTTCCAGAACATCATGATCAGCGAGCCCACAAACAGCACGATCGCCGAAATCAGCGGGCCGACGCTCTGATTAAGCGTCGTGCCGATAGTGTCCACGTCGTTGGTCACGCGGCTCATGACGTTGCCGATGCTGGTGCCGTCGAAGTATTTCAGCGGGAGCTTGTTGATCTTCACGTCGATGTCCGTGCGCATGCGCTTGGAGATCCGCTGCGTGACCGTGGCCATGATCCAGCTCTGGACAAAATTCAGCACCATTGAGCCCGCGTAGAAGATCACCAGCAGCCACGCGATGTTCGCGACGGCGGTCAGGTCTATGCCGCCGAGCACCGGCACGCCGCTTATCACTGTCGGAAGCCCCTTCATTATCTCGTTGGTCATGTCCTTGATTCTATCCGGGCCGATGATTTGGAGGACTGTGCCCGCGATGGCCGCGACCCAGGCGAGGATGATGACCGGGACGTAATTTTTGCAGTATTTTATCAGTTTTGCCATCGTTCCCTTGAAATTCTTGGGCTTCTCCGCGACGCCCCGGCCCATGCCGCGCCCGCCGCCCTTGCCGCCCATAGGCCTGCCGCCCGGACGGCCCTGTGCTGTCGGCCTTGCCTCTATTTTAGCGCTGTTGGCGTTATCGCTCATGACACATACCCCTCTCCCAGTTCTTCCTCACTCAACTGCGACCTGGCAATTTCCTGATAGACCTCGCAATTCCTCAACAACTCCGCGTGCGTCCCCTTGCCCGCTACCTTTCCGGCGTCCAGCACAACTATCTGGTCGGCGTCCATTATCGTGCCGACCCGCTGGGCCACGATGAGGCTGGTCACGCCCGCCGTCTCCTTTTTCAGGGCTGTACGCAGGACGCGGTCGGTCTTGTAGTCCAGCGCCGAGAAGCTGTCGTCGAAGATGTATATCTCGGGCTTGCGGCAGACCGCGCGGGCGATGGCCAGGCGCTGTTTCTGGCCGCCGGAGAGGTTCGAGCCGCCCTGGGCGATGTCAGCCTCGTACTGGCCCTCCATCCCCTCTACGAAATCCGCGCCCTGGGCGATGGAGACGGCCTTTTTGATGTCGCCCTCCGTCGGCTCGGGCTTCCCGTTCTCTCCATACGCCACGTTTTCGGCGACCGTTCCCATGAACATGATGGCCTTCTGCGGCACATAGCCTATTTTGTTGTGGAGCGCTTCCTGGTTGTAGCGCTTCACGTCCACGCCGTCTATCAGGACTTCGCCCTCCGTGGCGTCGAAGAAGCGGGGAACCAGGTTTATCAGCGTGCTCTTGCCGCTGCCCGTGGAGCCGATGAAGGCCACCGTCTCGCCCCTTCTCGCCGTGAAGCTCACGTCGTGGAGAACATAATCCGCCGCGCCGGGGTATTGAAAGCTGACATGGTTAAAGGCTATCTCGCCCACGATACCCGGCTTTCCCTCGGTTTGTTCGCCGTCCGCGATGGCCGGCGTCGTCTCCAGCACCTCGTTGATGCGCTTTGCGGACACGGACGCCCTTGGCAGCAGCATGAATATCATGACCAGCATCATAAACGACATGACCACCTGCATGGCGTAGGACGAAAATACCACCATATTGGAGAAAATCAGCACCTTGTCGGCGGCGCCCGCCGCGTTTATCAGGTACGCGCCGATCCAGTAGATGGCCAAGGACAGGCCGCTCATCAGCATTGTCATGACCGGGTTCATGAAGGCCATTCCGCGGCTTGTAAACAGTTGCGTGGAGTACAGGTCGTCGTTGGCCTTCTCGAACTTGGCCTCCTGGTAATTTTCGGCGTTGTAGGCGCGCACCACCCGCAGGCCGGTGAGGTTCTCGCGCGTGACCCGGTTCATGTTGTCCGTCAAAACCTGCATCTTACGGAATTTCGGGATAACGAAGACCATTATGCAGCCGATAAGGACGACCATGATCACCACCGCGCCCAGCGTGGCCATTGACCAGTCGAGGCCCTTGTTGGCGATCTTGGTTATCGCCCAGACCGCCATGATCGGCGCCTGGAGGATGATCTGGAGGCCCATGGCGATGAGCATCTGGATCTGGGTGATGTCGTTGGTGGAGCGGGTTATCAGGCTGGCCGTGGAGAAACGGCTGATCTCTTCCGTGGAAAAGGACTCGACTTTCTCAAAAATCTCGCCGCGCAGCCGCTTTGCGAAGGAAGCGGCGATCCGCGCCGCGAAGAAGCCGACGATCACCGCCGACGCGAGGCTGCCCAGCGCGCAGAGAAGCATCCATCCGCCGGCCTTCCATATTTCGATCATCGCACTGCCGGGCGTCTGTGTCAGAGCGGTGATCTTCTGCATGTAGTCCGGCAGTTTCAGGTTGAGCCACACCTGAATGACGATGAACACTAGGCAAATCGCGGCCTGGAGCCATTCATCGGCCTTCAGGCGCTTTAGGATCTTTATCATATACATACCCCCGTTAATTTGAGTTGTTGTTTGTTTTTAATGTTATTTGTTGCTAATGATATTAGGCATTTGGCTTAAAAATACGGCTTTTTCAAGCCGCGAGGCAAAAAATTATTCGCCTTAACATAACGTACTGTGTTGGCGGTTCAAATCATCGGGCGGCCAAACGCCGCCCCTACGACATCGTCCCCGCTAAATTTTACACATTATCATCTCGAATGTGACTGGTATTTGAGAAGATTGCGAGGCAAGCCCGCAATGACGACGAGGCAACGAGTTTGCATATATTTAGACGGGACAGTGTACTACGCCTACGCTATTCGGCGATATTTCGTAGGGGCGCACATTATGCGCCCGCCAACCGCTCCTCACTGATAACCAGGCTGTCCGAAATTCGTTTCACCCGCCGTTACTCGCACTCGCCTTGCGGCATTTCCGCAAGCCTCCCCATTATCCTTATATACTCCCTCGCGTCGTCCTCTCCCAAATATTCCATTATTTTCTTGGTCATCTGAAAAATCTTCCGGCCGTGCTCCTGGGCCTGCTCCTTTCCGGCCTGGGTCAGCTCGATCAAAATCCGCCTCCGGTCGCTGACATCGATCCGCCGGGTTATCAGCCCCTTGCTTTCGAGGCTGTTGAGCGCGGCGGCGACCCGCGCGGAGCTGATCCCCATTTCGCTGCTTATATCGCTAGGGATCACCTCCCCTTCGCGCATGGCGATGAACTGGAGCGCAAACGCCTCCCCCCGCATGGATTCGCTTATCCTTTTTTGCGGGCCATGCCCGCGCGACGCGCTCAACTGCCTGAGAAATTCACTCGCGAGCTTTGAATAGTCCACATTCTCACCTTCGTTCCGCCTGTTTTTTACGAGCCGTACAGCGATTCGTTTAACCTGCGTTTAATATAACACTGTTAGTTATTATTGTCAATAGTTATTTTTTTCGTTAGATAAATATTTTTTATATGAAAAACCCCTGACCGGGCCAGGGGTAAGTATTGCTTTATATAGCGAACGGGCGCACAATGTGCGCCCCTACAATATGCAAAATATCGTTATTTACCCCGTCCGCCCATCATTTTCTCATAGACTTCGTCGCCCACGCACTCGCGCGCGAAAGCGCACCAGCTCACGCAGCTCGCCACGTCGTTATACGCCACGAAACCGCACTTGCACTGCGCCTGCATGTCCCCCGTGAACATTTCGATGACCTCCCCGCAGTTCGGACAGGTTTTTTCCCTCAGCTCCGGCGTGCCCTTGATGTTCGCGGCCCCGGGGCATCCTCCCGAAGGTTTGCCCATATCAGTCCTCCAAAATCCCGCCGTCCGTCCCGATTACGACCACGCG
>Ga0123354_10017975_pt1 | contig 11080 bp, 2 predicted proteins | sample TergutLab28metaG_2_FD_97872 | JGI IMG/M metagenome (GOLD analysis project Ga0123354, IMG submission 97872) | Labiotermes labralis P4 segment gut microbial communities from Petit-Saut dam, French Guiana - Lab288 P4 | ecosystem: Host-associated > Arthropoda: Insects > Digestive system > Gut ... | reverse complement strand
TCCTGAAGATGGACGTATTAACGTCTGAAACATGTTGAGCAGTAGATAATAAAGCAAGTGTCATCAAGTTGGTCAACCTTTATTCAAATATCAAGATGATGCACGGTCCAATACGCATAAGATAGGTACTGAATATTTTAAACGTGGTATATACTCACCGTTTTTTCTCTTCAAAATGCAGTTTGTTTCATAATGCTAGCGTATTTGGTTCCTGTATTATTCACATTTTATTTACAGAGTGTGCTAAAATTTAAAAAAATAATTCCGGCGCCAAAAGGTTAAATAAGGTTAAATGTCGTCTGAGACGTAATGCCGTGCAAGGTGATAGAAGTATGCCAGCGTTTCGTTAGGACATGCTCTCCAATTTTTCACGAAACTTTGCTTTCCTAACGTCAATATAGAGGCAGAATTTTTTCTAAAACCTTGATAAAATTCTGCAAGCCTACACAGCTCTGCATCTCAGAGGACAATGATCTTCATAAACTTCTTCGTGAAATATTAATTTCTCTCAAGACTGGGAAGATTTGGTCCGCCCAAAATATAAGGTTTCCATTTGTGTGCTTTGCACACTGCGATCCTGAAGTTTCATAGTTTTTTTTTTTAGAAAATCTTTTTTGAAGATATTAAACCAAGTCTTCCTGTAATTATTGTTTTCACTAACTATTTCTGGATAATTTGGTTAGTTACTGCATTTTGGGAGCGAATGTAGTATCGCTGTCGATACGAGGTTCGTGCATCCACCATTTTGTTGTTACAGAAGGTAGGATATTAAACATTACGAACTGTGAGTGGTATATACTGCTCAGCGTATATATGAAGTGTCTTTAGCATCCTTTCAATGTTTGTGTAGATATATCGACAAATGTAATCTCTCTTATATGTGATTTGCGCACATCGACACAATGACCGCAACTTCGTAATTTCCACAGGGTCCCTAGCCTTGTTCTTTTGCTATTTACTACTGGAAGACCATGTAACTGTTGTACAGACAAGATATATGTGCTGAGTTTTGGTGTGGTTGGGGAGAATTTGGTAAATACAAAATGGATCTTCGTTGTATCTAGCCAAATTCTAACTTCCAATCCTAACTGTTTTGCACTTTTAAAGACAAGAATAACCTGAAATATATCGAAAAATTCATTTGGTTTATCACAGCAATGTAATGCTTTTCTTCTACATTTTTTAGTTTTAAATGTTGCTATCAATGATCAAATATTTTCGTCAAGTTTTAACTAAAACTGAATTTTCTCTTGAGGTCCCTAATTAAAAAAAAACACACACAAAAATCCTTCCAGAAGGAGCCGAGACTTTTTCCATGTTCGGAAGGACAGATATGCCGCGGCCAGTAGACCCTTTTTCGAAACCTTGCCAAAGACCTAGAAACCAATAGGTTATTGCTGGGAAACAATCGTTGTCTGTTTTGAGACATACAAAATATTTGCAATTGTTTCTGTGGGCAGAATTCATGAAGTTTTAATGTTAGATAAGGTGGTCATTAGGTGAAAAACTGGGCCTTCAAAGGTTAGAATCCAGTGGTCAATATATGTAGTAGCTGGTCATGTATTCTAACAATACGGGTTTTTGCATTTTGCCACAGAACCCCTTTTTGTGTTTCGGAGATACTTCGGAATTAATATCGATTACTTTCCCGACGCAGCTCACGCTGCTCTACTTTTGCAATGGAGAAGTAAGGTTTTATCTGCAAGGTAGGTACTGAATCTTTACATATTATGTACTTATGTACCATTTTTACCTCAAAGCACTGAAACTGCCTTTAAATTGATCTATTATTTAAGAGCGCAACTTGTCTTGAACGCTGCACAAAGACGTTCTGAAAACACCCCTGTCACAAAGTCCATGCACCTGTCAGAGACACTTAAAGTTTAACAGATGATTCATCAATTTTAATGTAAGACTTTTATAGCAACCTAATTGTATGTCTCATTTTAACAGATTAACCTCTTACGAAAGGAGCAGTTAAATTTAAACGTATGTTATACCAAGTATACACATGAAGTAGGTGGCAATATTTTATTCTTTGCACTTTATAGCCTTTTATAAGGGACTGGGGAAGTTGTGTAGACGCCGCAATATGAATATAATACTTTGTTTAATACGCGTTTAGGCGAAAAAAAAAAAGACGTCGCAAAGGAAGAATGAGGCATGAAATTACACAGCTACTGTGTGATGGCCTTACACTGGCAGAAGGCTCCCTAATTGACTCGAGATGTAATCGCAGCAGATGAGAGACATTTAGCTTCGTTATATTTGGACAGGTATACACTTGAGCTCAGTCGGCCTGAAAATGCTGATGCAAAAAGGACTCATGTCTAATTTTCATTTGAAGTTTCCCAAATATACAACGTAACCGCGGTTTCAAATGCCGACTCCCAGGTACAGAAGCTCACATGAAGCAGTTTCAAGCCTCTTTATTTTGGCGGATTAGATAGAGGTTGGTTATCAATTTCGTGTTCTGGCTGTTATAAATCCAAGTATTCAGTCCTTAGGTTCACTGGGTCCCAGATCCGATCTGGATATTGTGGAGCATAAGGAATAATTCTCATGCAGAAATTCGGGTTTATATTTCCACTTGGGCCGAGATTTTTACATTACGTCTTTTAGCCTGCACTCTATTTACTAAAATGACTGAACCATCTTTTTAGTTTCCACTGCTTCTCTCATGCTTGGAAGTCGATCACGAGCCTTCCGGTCCGTTACGCTGTTGAGACTAATGAATCCCCCTGACGATAAGATGGTGAGTAATGATTATAGTTCCGTATGTATTACACGCACTGGAACCGCAAGCTATGTGAAATCCTGTTGAAAGTGTTTTTAGGGTCACGGTTATTACCGAATCGTCACCTCTCAGACTCACGATTGATCAAGGGTGGAAAACCAGTAACGGGATATCATACGGATTCCCATGTAGGCTTCCGTCTATATAGTATAGTGCTTGTAAGCGATGTACTTATATTGCAGTACCGTGGCGACCCCAGTTAGCTCAGGTCATGTACGCCGTCAGCGGCGGACTGGTCGGCACCGTCCGTGTAATTCTTCTTTTACTTTGTGGCGACACTAAATACAACTTATTTATCTCAGTAATTAACCAACTTGATGTACAAAATTTTTGTTTCACAATAAGTTTTATTTCATGCCTCTACATGTTTCGAGCACATGCGCTCATCATCAGGAGGTCAAAATTGCATTACACAGCCTCTGGTATCATCACACCTATAGGTGTGATGATACCAGAGGCTTCCACAGGCTCTTTTTTTTTCCTAATGCTGTTGTTAAATCACAACATAGTTACTTTTGTATCTCGAGTAATCGCGTACGATTCCGTTACCCTCCCAAAGTACATTCATATGTCTAAAACTAAACTGTAAGAAAATCTGCACACGATATAAAAATTCTGGTGTTTTTTCTCTGTTGTTTGTTCTAGATTTGCATATCTTGAATGGCGACCGATGTAGCTGTGTCGCAAACGGCATAAAACCGACACATAGGACGAGAGTAGAGGCACAAGGATGGAACAACTTTTGCTCATGTGAACTCATAGGTCTTGCCGGAAAATGGCCACGATGTACAATAAATATTTATCTTCCTAATACTTTCGTTGGAGACTTTTTTCTTTTCGATAAATATTCACCTAAACGCACCAAAGTTTCACGTACAAAAGCAAGCAGAACTCCTTAAAACTTTAACTTACTGTCGTTCAGATTTAACCAATATTTTAAAGTCTTGTCGAAGTTTGGTAAAATCATTTCCACAATTTTCCTCAGATCTGCTGTTGTTTTTTATACGGACAGGCCAGCCAGCAGATATTGTGAAGAAATGGGGCTGCCTTTCTGCAAATTTTCCCTACTTGCCTTGTCATCTCTGAGGTCGCTGAAGCCTTATGCTTCTTCACTGCCGACTTAAAATTAATTTCGGAATCAAATTTTCGAAAATAACGCCAAGAAATATCAGTCTTTCCTCCTCTACTGAAGTTCACTTCTCACTTGCCACTTTATAGTTTATCTCTAATAATTTTCATAATTTAAATAAATCCGTGCAGCCAACTATTTCTTGAAAAGCGGAATGTTGCTCAGCTGTTCAAGAATTCCCAGTCTTCTAGGGGATCCGAACTTAATTACCACATTTACAACATCAAGCAATTGGCCCATGCCCCAAGCCGCTTTATCCTACTTCCCTCGCACCCCAATTATTTAAGCTAGTGTTACCGAATATGTGACCGAATACTTCAACTGCTTTCTCCAGGCGCAGAAGAATAGTGGAAGAGTATGTTCAAATGTGCAAAATAGCAACTACCAGAATTTGCCTGTCTAATAATCTACACCTACATAACCCCTTCCCAGTCCTACGCATCCCAAGTTTCAAATTGCATAGTTTATTAGTTATTGACATCATTCGACATACCTAAACGGCTCACAAACAATATTTTTAAACTTACGAAGAAATAATATTAAAATATTAACGCTTTGAGCACTGATACTCTGCCGAATAACTAACTTCCTGGAGTAGAGTCATTCTTGAGAAGCAAACCGGCTCTCAGCTAGTCAAGAAATTCCCCGCATTTTATGGAAACCAAGGTTTCATTATCGCATTCACAAGAGCTCGCCACCCACCCCTGCTCTGAACCAGATCGATCTAATTCATGACCTTCCCTCCGTCCCACTCCTTGAAGATCTATTTTAATATCATTGTCCCACCTAAGGATCAGTCCAAGTCCGAGGCAACTGTGTATGTTTCATAAAACAGTCATTTTTACTTCGTCCAAACCCTGAAGGCCACGCCTCGTCAGCTGTCCGCGACTGCTTTTTCAATGTATTCGCAGCTACCCCGCATATTGGAAGCCGTTCCTCCATCCGCAGTCTGAAGACGCGCCGTGCCGTGGTGACAGGTGACTTATCACGTATTCAACCGAATAGAATTCATATATTAAATTTCAATTCTTAACTTACAGAGAGAGAGAGAGCTTCCTTTAGAAATAAAAACGAGTTAACTTTTTTCTGAATTAATTGCTGTTTGTTGTAATAACTAAGAAAATATAAATACTTTGTGACAAAATGCATAATTGTTTATGGTTGCAGCTGGGTTCTAAATGGTAAGGTGAGCTGTAGGAACTTGAGGTGAACAGGAATTTCTCATGTTGAAGCTTCGTTTCCTGCTACCAGAGAGTTAGAAAGTCCGTCACATGGTATGATAGTGATGTCATTAGAGAATTATTTACATACACGTAATTCGTAGTAGTTGGCTAATAAGTTATCAAAATATTGTCAGTCTTCATAACTAAACGCAAAGGAATTTTCATGTCACAGTGGAATAAACAGCTCGGTTTCTGGCGAGAAATCTTCTCGGAATGTCGGGAAATTCCGCACGAATAAGCCTCTCACTGCCCGGATGATGAATGCTGAGAAAGTCTCTGAAACCTTGGATTAGCATGGCTCGGTAAATCACCCGACAAGATTTAATTGCTTTTAGGAGAAGGAGATAAGCGAATCGATTTAAAAAGTGTGTTGCAGGGAATTCGCAGAAGGAAACTTTACCATGTCCCTCCAGAATAGGAAAACGTCCGGTCCAGTGTCTGCCTTGCTACCTACACGTAGTCAGTCCCACTCGCTCCCTGCCAATTCCCATTTTAATCTCAACTTATCACCCAAACAGAGATACACTTTCGCAACTACGAGTTGCCAGTTGACTTAAGAATTATTTCGTAACCGTTTACATTTTTCTGCTAGCTGAAAGCGAAATAATTTGCCGCAAATCGATAAATTGCTGAGGACCGAATACATTAATAGCACGAGGAAATTAAAAATAAGCTCTAGATTTATTACAGTCATTGGTTTTATACTATATATTCTTTCCCATATTTCTCTATGACCGCCAATTTAACTCCTCACTTTTCAAGGAGATTATGTCCTCTCTAAATGAATTTCCTAACCTCACAAAATTCAACATATTCCACCTACAGAAAACTAGATTTGTTTTCTCTATTTCCACTTATTCTTACAAGGTATGTTACAGGGTAAGTAGAATAGAGAATGTCGAGAAGTTATGTTTGATATATTTATGTTCATATATTTTTTTTATTTATTTAAAGGAACTGTCAATAACACACTTTGTAAGAGTGAACTGGGGAATGGGGTATTAATGAATTATTGATCAGAAATCATATCAAAGTAACATATAGAGTAGACCTACACTACTCTCCACTTTTCGGGACGGAAAGAATAGAACCACGTAAAACCTGCAGGTTGGCTTGTCCTCCAGTTCATATACATCACATTTCTCTTCTTGACTAATTCAGGACGCCTTCTGAATTACACCATCGATTGGTTGGATAATATTTAATTACACATTGACTAGATATCGAAGTAGGCTACTGTGGCTTGGGTTAAAATATTATTCCAGCAAGTTTTAGGGGAAAGTGAGTACAACCATAAACATTCACGGAATAATACTGTCACTTTCGGCCTAAGCGCGACTTCTGGTCTTCCCGGATATAAAATAAGATTATTCACACTTCGAAGACGGTGAATGATAGTGATAGGCCTTCAGAATCTATAACTATTGCTGATTGTCTTCTCTTTTGGCATGCAATAATGTTACAGTTCTTGGTTCCGTGAGAATATGTCCCTGCCTATTGTACTGGCATTCCCCCAGACGAATATATTATAACGCATAACTTTTGGTTTATTTTACGATATTGCTTAAGCTGAAGGAGTTTCAGAAAACCGAATGAATCATAAAATGAACGAAAAAATTGTGATGCAAGAGGAGGTCAACTTTTTCTATTTCTTGTAGGCGTAATCTAGTGTTTGCTGAGACGAGATGAGGAAACCCGGGATCTCCCGAATGTTATCCATGTCGCATATACATCACAAATGATTTATTGTTTCTTGGTCATTTAATGATCTTATCAACATCAGAGTCTGCATATCGTCTAATTACATGAGAAGATGAACAACAATTTTAACAAAGTAAAAATTTCAAAGGAGAAATCAATGTCAAATTGTACGGAACCGTCACGTCAAAACAACTGGTAATCCGGCCAAACCGCGAAAGGGCTTAATTTTGAGTATAAATTCCCATCGCTCCACAAAGCTACTCGTTTTATGTATACGATGCACAAATACTAATCAATACAATACAACGTTTAGCAAGTTTGGAATATACTTGATGACTGATGTGTTAGCAGTGTTTTATCTCCACCGTATTTTGCCGCGCTTTGTGTTACACTTAAAGTTGTTTGTACAATACAGTAACGTGAGAGGGACTGCACAATTTGTTCCATCCTTCTTAGAATGGCAGAGTAAACACCTGTCACACCGTGCCTTGTCAGACACAGCATCTCTCAGATATAATGATGATGAATATACGGAATGATCGTGTTTATAAAGGAGTCACAGTTAAATCGCTTTTAATGTGGTAGTGAAAATGGGCGTCATGCATGACGTAGTATATAGCATTCTGACAACCGAACATCCTACTTTCTACCTCTGTGTCCAGTACCGCGAATGCAAGTTATATAAAAATCGTTCATCCCAGTAGTCCTTATTTCGAAAACCGCGAAATGTTTCTTCAAGTCCGTATAATATCACATTGTAGACGAGGTTTGTAAAAAATTCCAGTACAGCCGAACACTTCTGATTTGTCCTGGGGAAGTGATGGTTTTGAATCTTGCGCGTGACACCAAATATCGTCATCGATTTACTTCGTATGTTATTCTGATTCTATAAGTTAATGCAGGGACACTGTCTCAGTTAAGCCATTAACACTTTCTTCCTGTTAAATTCTAATTCATTATTTGCAATCATTCGGCAATTCAACGTGCAGAATGTTGGTCACTGAGAGAGGCCTTTTATAAACTACAAAAAATTAAACAAATTATAGATCCGAACGACACCAAGGTTTTCAATTTCATATCTCTTAAGGAGCTCCAAGTGTATTGCTTACTTACAGACACAAATAATGGCAGCGAAAAAAATAAAAATTGTCTTTCTTGACATTTTAATTTCACTGTCCGGTTATGTTACACATTATTGAGGGTTCCTGCTGAGCGGCCAGTGTTATAAACAAGATTCAAACCTGTGAAAGACCTTAACTCAGTCTGTAGCATAGGATCTTCTTTCGACAGTTGAAAGATTTTTACCTGCTCAGGAAATTCCGCCCATTATTGTAGCTAAATATTCAATACAATACTCATTACACTGGCCCACAGTTGTACCTTATTTTTCGGCAACTGAGTCCAGTTCACAAGGGCATGTTCTATTTCTACAACTTCTATGAAATTAAATTTTTTGCGTCATGTCGTGCTTACCATAATTCAAATTACATATATATATATATATACTTTTCTGAAGAGACTGAAAAACATACAGTAAAAATCAATTTTATATTCGCCCGCTTTCTACGTCTGGCTCCCCACAGCGTAATTCCGGTTTCGATCCCGGACTTGTCAATGTGCAATTTGTAGTGGATAAAATGGCCGTGAAACAAGTTTTTCTCGGAGTACTTCAGTTTTTTCCCTGTCAAATATCATTCCGCCGATACTTAATATTCTCAGGCGGTTAGTCGCTACTATCTCACTACGTATGCCTGGATTCAATCCCAGGCCGAACCAAAACGGAATTATGATGAACACAGTGTCACTAGGACTGCGTTTTCACGGAATATTTACACTTCCGCTGTAATAATCATTCTACAGTGTTCCGTATTTATTCATTTATCCGTCACCTAAGCTATACGTAGAATTTTAGCAATTAGGGGCGCCGTCAAATAAAACGTTTAAAACGAAACTGCGTATCTTTACTGACAGTGTAGTGTAGGTACTGAGAGTGTAGTTAAATAGTGCAGATACTGAAAGTACTGCTAAATGGCACAGGTACTGAAAGTACTGCTAAACATTACAGGTACTGAGAGAGTCGGCAAGTAGTACTGGTACTGACAGCCTAGATAATAGTAAAAGTACGGAGAATGTAGCTAAATGGCACATTTACTGAGAGTACTGCTAAACTTTACAGGAACTGAGAGAGTCGGCAAGTAGTACTGGTACTGACAGCCTAGATAATAGTAAAAGTACGGAGAATGTAGCTAAATGGCACAGGTACTGAGAGTACTGTTAAGCATTACAGGTACTGAGAGAGTCGGCAAGCAGTTCCGGTACTGACAGCCTAGATAAAAGTAAAAGTACGAGGAGTGTCGCTATATGGTGCAAGTATTGAGAGTGTAGCTAATATTACAGGTACTAAAATTGTCGCTAAATAGTACTGGTATCGAGTCACTAAAATAATAGGTAGTGAGAGTTTACCTAAATAATAGAGGTATTGAGTGTGTCGCTAAATATTACAGGTACAGAGATGGTCGCCAAATAGTACTGGTACTGAGTCACTAAATACTGTAGGAATTGAGAGTGTACCTAAATAGTACAGGTACTGATAGTGTCGCTTATTATTAGGTAATGAATGTATCGTTAAATGGTACAGGTAATTAGATTGTCACTTAAAAAAAGCCACAGATATTCTATTTCTTCTGAATGCTATCCTTGAGATTTTTTGGTTCATATTTTGTGTTAATGTTTTATTTTCCCCAAGTGCTGTATAATTTTGCTGTCTCATTCTTCGTGATTTATTCACTGTTATGCGAAGGTACATGTTCTCCAGTCCTCTGGTCTTTTCTTTTTTTGCCTTAACTCTTCCCTGATAATGAGGCACGAAGATTTAAGCTCATACTGTGCAATGAAATTTAAATTGTCAAAGTAAGTTTTCAGTTGTTTGCTTTTAAATTTTTCGAAATTTGGTATGGCATATTATGTGGTTTTTTTTTAATCTGTCTTGATATTCGACTAAGCATACGGCGTCAGCGTTGAGAAAAGTTTGAAATGATGTCGTACTAAAGAAGCTTATTTTCGGTTTTAAAAGCCATAGGTATTATAGGTGCTGAAACTTGGACACTTCGGAAAGTAGGTCACTAGTACCGTTTGACATGTGGTGCTGGAGGAGGATGGAGAAGACCATCTGGATCGAAAGTGTAAAAAAAAGATTTACATAGCGTTAAGAAGGAAAGAAATATCTCGCGTACTATAAAATGAAGCAAGGAGAAATTGGATTATTTTTGTGTAAGAACTACTTTTTAAACACTTTCTGGAAGGAATGATAGAAGGGAAGAAAGAGCGAGGAAAAAGACGTAAGCAGCTACTGGTTGACCTTAAGGGAACAAGAAGATACTGGAACTTGAAAGAGGAAGCACTAGATCGCACTCTGTTGAGAACTTGTTTTGGAAGAGATTATGGACCTTTCGCAAAACAGACAACGTGATTATGATGATGATGTTTATGATGATAAAATTTATTTTCTAGAAGGAAATTGACATACAGCATACCTTAATTGACATACTTCTCGCCACACATGATGTTAAATATATGTCAAAGAGAACATAATTCTTTCTTTTCAAATTATTAGCGAAAATTAAATAAAATTAGCTGTACATTAAGTATGCAATAGAGCTTATAAGCAACAAATATATCTGCTCAGTTGCAGTGGGCTGTGGCAGCCGGAGCTGGGGCGGAACCCACCAGCTGCCATTTAATTGACTGATGAGCCGGTATATCCACTGTGATGTCAGCCAATCATAATCAAGCCTCACATTTCATATGTAGTTAACGTGCAGTGACACACGGTTACCTTTATCACTGTAGAAACCTAACCATCTATCACCCCATCCACGGGCGTCAGCAAACAGAAGCTGGTAAGTACAGTGCTTACAGTAAGTTTGACTTATGTCAGCATCTTTATACCGGGAAATTTTATTGGTAAATAGAACTTTCTGGTTGTGAACAAGAGCACATACAAATATGTAAATTTATTGTAGTATAAACAGCCTAGCATACTACATGTTTCGGCCACCTATGTTGGCCATCATCAGGGATTTGTCGAAGTAAATATTACATAGAACGTCAAAATGATTTACAACGTTAAACTGTTAAGTTTTAAATAAAAATTTGAAAATCTGCGTTGAAATATAAAGTGTTGTTAAAATTTTTTTGTGCTGAAAAGCATGTCAGTATGCTGTGTGTATG
>Ga0123354_10017974_pt1 | contig 11080 bp, 9 predicted proteins | sample TergutLab28metaG_2_FD_97872 | JGI IMG/M metagenome (GOLD analysis project Ga0123354, IMG submission 97872) | Labiotermes labralis P4 segment gut microbial communities from Petit-Saut dam, French Guiana - Lab288 P4 | ecosystem: Host-associated > Arthropoda: Insects > Digestive system > Gut ... | reverse complement strand
TACTGACAGGGGGTGGTAGAGGTTTATTCCCAGACATCAAAGACCGGGGGGGAAAAAAGGTGCACGGTGAGGGATAAATACAAAAAAATCCTGTTACATTGTTCCCCCCCCCCCCCCAACCCCACTCTTTTCATAACCTCGTCCAGTCTCAACTTTAACGCTAGTTGCGTGAACATTCATGTGAATACCTGAGGCTGGAGAAAGCCACAAAGCTTGTGTTCATAAAGAGGATTATGTCGGAATTTCCAAGCTGAATTTATTATGCCTAATTTCTTGTTGCTTAGATTTTTTATATTACAGGTATGTAACTATTAACATTATTATTATTTGGCTTACTTTTGTAAGGACAGTATTGCTTAATTATAGAGCGTATATACATTTGTGTGTGTATGAGAGAGAGAGAGAGAGAGAGAGAGTGGAAGAGGGGCTTGAGGCACACCGGTGTGTGCGACTATTTTCGTCTCAACACTACTGGACTTAAAAAGTCACTTTACCCGGGCTACGTAATAATTAATGGATAAAATTCCAAAGATTCGCAACTTCGTCGTGTTTGTAATTTTATGTTCAAAAATAATAGTGCATATACAGAGGCTACATGCATGTACGAATTCTATCTCTGTACAAAAATTTTACATGCCAAACTGCCTCAAGAAAGACTTAGCATAGGAACGGTATTGTTAGTTGACATTTCACAAATATTATCTCAAAAAAGGCTGCACATTTTTGAAGGTCTCTGATCACACATTTTATCAGTATCGTATATTGTGTTAGTAGTTTAGCTCCCATCTTCAAAGTTCGCACAATCGCCATGCTGTTATTAGTGATTGTAGGATATTAAAATTACTCCTTTCATATGGCTTCTAATGGCATACGTTTGCGAAAAGGGTGAACTGTTTTAAAAGTTCAAACAGTAGACACACATACGAAAATCTGCACGCGCTCAACAGGGCATATACATTTGCCATAAGAATGTAAGTTGAAATATAAACGGCAGTACAATGCCAACATTCTTAGATGAATCAGAGTGATGTAGGGTACCGGTCCAGCCTGGTGAACGGGAGTCACCCGGTTCAAATCTATGCTGAGATTTCGGCCATATTGTCCGACAGGGTACGGCTAAATCATCGGAAGGACTGCTCACTATGTCATTGCGACGTTCCATATGTCTGGCTTTATGAAATTTGGTCGTGTAAAAAACGTCGCAGAAGGAAAGAATGTTTTTGTTCACCGTCATATTGTGACCGATGCTGGGATCCATACAGCTTTAATTGCTATCGGTGGGTCTTTTCAGGGAAGTAAAGCTTCCGGAGCGGACAGATCTACATCTAATTCTGAGATTCTGTAGTGAGTGACGATTTTTATCTTTACTGCTCTTGTAGGCCTGTGTGGAGTTATACTGAGGCAAAGGGACAACTGTGCTTCTTTGAAATCGAGCAGACTGGTATAACGGTATCTCTACTTTTATTCGCGACATTACCGGGATCGGATCTCGGTGTTTTGTGGCCCCTCTAATTCAGGTTTTCGTGATGTCTTTAGTATCACCGTGCGAATGTTGGAAGTATCCCTTCTAATTTAATAATTTTCCAACAAGATGCGACTTATTCAGTTTATTACGTTTCTGCAGGCAGCTCTACCTACCGTACGATACACATGAATCAGTTCCAACTCAACAACGAGAGCGGATGGTAGTAGATCTCGTTAATCAATACCAGAAGCTGTAATTACAGTTGTACGAGCTCCTGATGATGGGTGTCAACACCCGCAACATGTAGAGCTGCCTACAGAAATGTAATAAACTGAATAAGTCTCATCTTGTTGGACAATTATTAAATTAGATTCACGATGCACGGACCCATGTATATAAAATATCCCTTCTAATATTGTACGGCGACCTCATTTAGTATTCCCGTTAAACTGGAATGAATTGGCGGTTCCCCGTCTCTTTCAGTGCTAATTCCCACTTGTCCTGATCCTTGTGAAGCTACTTTGTGTTCCTACCGTGTGTAAGTGTCCTGACAAAGCACGTAACTTTCAAAGAAACTCTACAGGGGGTTACAAATATTTGCGTTCTGCTTCTTTATTTAATTCATGGAGAAGTATGACGGCCAAAGTTTCCGGGAATAGTAGTTTGTGTGTCAGGAGTGTAAAGTCTATAATAATAACCCACGTAAAATTGGCTCACAGAGTAATCAGTTTAGCAACGCTCCAGGAGGCCCAAAATTAATTTGATGTAGTTTGCTATTAGTGGCCTTATACCTTTGGATTACAAGCATACTACGAGGGAGTTAGTTACGTGTGTTTCGTTACAGGTGTATAAGGAAACGTGGAATCTCTACACCTTTATTTATTTTAAGAAACACGTAAAACGCAAGCCAAAATTTTGTATCACATCTCACTTGTATTTATGTAAACTAGTGTAATAGCCCCGTGATAAGTGGGCCCCTGTCACCACGGCGTAGGGCGTTCTCAGGTTGCGGATGGAGGTACGGCCTCCAATATGGAGGGTAGCTGCGAATATATTGAAAAAGCATTCGCGGACAGCCGACGAGGAGTGGTCCTCCAGCTTGGGGGTGGGCGAGGTGCTAACAACCCCTCATCGTTACAGGATAAATTTTACTTTACTAATGCTTTGGTACGACCTAAGCAACGAAAGAGGGACATGAGATTTGGTGCGTGGAATGTTAGGAGACTGTATAGGGCAGGTTCAGTTACAGCAGCAGCCAGAGAACTAGCAAGATATAAATTAGATTTAGTGGATGCGCTTGAGTTTAGGTGGGACAAATGTGGCTCGGTAAGAGCAGGGGATAATAATTTTTTTCTGTGGAAAAGGAAACGAAAAATATCATTTGGGAACAGGATTTTTTTTACACCATAGAATATTATCAGCAGTTAAGAGGGTAGAGTTTGTTAGCGATAGGATGTCATACATAGTTCTGAGAGGTCGCTGGTGTAACATCATTGTTCTGAATGTGCATGAACCAAGTGAGGATTTAAAAGACAGTTTTTATGCGGAATTCGAGCAGGTTTGTTTATCATTTTCCTAAGTACATGAAAATTCTATTAGGAGATTTTAATACAAAAGGAGGAGAGAGAATATTTTCAAACCGACAATTGGGAAGGAGAATATATATCAGGATAGTAATGATAATGGTGTTAGAATAGTAAACTTTGCCACTTAAAAAATCTAGTTGTTTAGAGCACAATATTGCTGCACCGAAACATTCATAAGTACGCCTGGACCTCTCCTGGTGGGAAGACTCACAACCAGATTGACCACATATTGATAGGCAGGAGATGGCATTCAAGTATACTAGATGTACGAAATTGCAGGGGAGCTGACTGTGATACTGATCACTACTGGTGGTTGCAGAAGTTGGGGAAAGATTGGCAGTAAGTAAACAAACAGCATAGAAGTTTGATGGGGAAAGATTTAATCTTAGAGAGCTAAATGAACTGGAGGTTAGGAAAAAGTATCAGATTGAGAATAAAAACAGGTTTGCAGCTTTGGAGAACTTAAGTGGTGGCGAGGACATAAAGAGTGCTTGGGAGAACATTAAAGAGAATATCAAAACATCAGCTAAAGGCAGTCTAGGTCTTCACGAATTGAAGCAGCATAAACCATGATTTGATGGAGAGTGTTTAGGTTTTTTAGATAAAGGAAGCAGGCTAAAATGCATTGGGTGCAGGATTCAAGTCAAAGCAATGTAGATATTCTGAACAATGTGAAGCTGGCAGATTTTCAGGAGCAAAAAGAAAGAATATCTGAAAGCTAAAATTGAGGAACTTGAAACTAACCAGCCTAGAACGAATATAGTGAAGGATGAGAAAGGTGATTTGGTTGCAGACTCCCACAGTATTTTGGCTAGGTGGAAGAACCATTTCTCTCCACTCTTGAATACACATGGGGTTAATGATGTTCGGCAGACAGAAATACACACAGCAGAACCACTAGTGCCTGAGCCAAGTGCTTTTGAGATTGAGATGGCTATTGAAAAGCTAAAAGGTCACAAATCAACAGGTATTGATCAAATCCCAGCAGAATTGATTAAGGCAGAGGGTAGAACAATTCGCTGTGAGATCCACAAACTTATTATTGCTATTTGGAATAAGGAAGAATTGCCTGAGAAGTGGAAGGAGTCGATCATTGTACGTATCTATAAGAAGGGCGATAAAACAGATTGTAGTAATTATAAGGAGCATATCACTTTGCCAACTATATACAAAATTTTATGTATCATCCTGCTGTCCAGGTTAACTCCATAGGCAGAGGAAATTAATGGGGATCATCAATGTGGATTTCGATGCAACAGTTCAACTACTGATCATATATTCTGCATTCATAAAATACTCGAGAAAAATGGAGATACAACGAAACAGTGCATCAGCTCTTTATAGACTTCAAGAAAGCGTATGATTCAGTTAGGAGGGAGGTCTTGTATAATATTCGCATTGAGTTTTTTGGTATCCCCATGAAACTGGTAAGGCTAATAAAAATGTGTCTGACTGAAAAGTATGGCTGAGTCCGGGCTGGCAAGAATTTGACTGACATGTTTCCTGTTAGGAATGGTTTGAAACAAGGGGATGCTCTATCGTCATTACTTTTCAACTTTGCTATAGAGTACAACATTAGGTTCGTGCATGTAAACCAGGATGGCTTGAAATTAAACGTTACACATCAGTATCAGGTTTATGCTGGAGTTAATATATTGGGAGGAAGCGTACATACTATACAAGAAAACCCAGAAGCTTTGGTAGTGGCTATATTGGACTAAAAGTAAATTCCGATAAAACTAAGTACATATTCGTGTCTCGAGATCAAAATGCAGGGCGAAGTCACAATATAAAAAATTATAATAGGTCTTTTGAAAGGGTGGAAGAGTTTAAAAATTTGGGAACAACCTTAACACATCGAAATTCTATGCGGGAAGAAATTAAGAGCATTTTGATGTCAGGAAAGCTTGCTGTCATTCGGCGGAGAATATTTTGTCTTCCAGTTTGCTATCCAAATATTTAAAGATAAGGATAAACAGATCTATAATTCTGCCTGTTATTTTGTATGGGTGTGAAATTTGGTCGCTCACATTGAGGGAGGAACTTAGGCTGAGGGTGTATGAGAATAGGGTGCTGAGGAGAATATTTGGGCCTAGGAAGGATGAGGTAATGGGGGAATGGAGAAAACTACATAATGAGGCGCTTAATGACCTGTACTCCTCACCACATATTGTTCGGATGATAAAATCGAGAAGAATGAGTTGGGCGAGGAATGCAGCGCATATGGGGGAGATGAGAGACGTATACAGGGTTTTGATGGGGAAACCTGATTGAAAGAAGCCACTTGGGAGACCCAGACGCAGATGGGAGGATAATTGTAAGATGGATCTTCAGGAAGTGGAATATGGGGACATGGACTGGATCGAGCTGGCTCAGGATAGGGACAACTGGCGGGAACTTGTGAATGCGGTAATGAACCTTCGGGTTCCATAAAATGCGGGTAATTTCTTGACTAGCTGAGAATCGGTTAGCTTCTCAAGAAGGACTCTGCTTCATGGAGTAAATAAGTATCATAGCCGGAATTAGTCCCGGATATTTCAAAGAAAATTTATCGCAGGATGAAACTTATTTCCTTGTCACCATGGTTGCATATGGAACCACCATAAAAGCCTCTGATTATTAGAGGAGATGGAACAGCAATGTAATGATGACTGGCAGGGGAAAACCAAATTACTTGGAGAAAACCTCTCCCAGTGCCTTTTATGCAGCAGTAATTTAATACGAAATGCGCCCACAGTGAGTACGGGCTTCCGATTTTGAAGCCTCTGTAGTTGCATTATGAATTTCACACATGTCGCAATATTGTTATGCCCGGAAACATTACTGGGAATTATTTTTCTAGTTAATTCCAGTACCTCTGTCAAACTGCTGTGAATATTTTAACTTCATTCAAGGTAGGACTTTTTCGAGGAAATGTTTATTTTCGGACACGCGAAACTCAGAGAGAAGCACGGCGATTATTTCAGTACCGGGATTATTTTTTATAAAAATAGCTTAATTAGAAGTTTGTTTTGAGGGATCATAATGTTCGCCATCCCCGTTGTGTTCATAAATAAACTAGAATAGAGTGTGTATATTTGTCTAACACAACTTTATTTCATGGTAGAGATATGTATAGAATTTACTACATAAAGAACAACTACATGTTTCGGCCCTTGACATTGGCCATCTTCAGGTTGAGAAATAAAAAAAATTAGTAAGCAGCTACACTCGACTTATGTGGGCTGTATATAGCCCACATAAGTCGAGTGTAACTGCTTACTAAGTTTTTCATTTCTCAACCTGAAGATGGCCATTGTCAAGGACCGAAACATGTAGTTGTTCTTTATGTAATAAATTCTATACATATCTCTACCATCAAATAAAGTTGTTTTGAAGGAATTAATACGTAATTTACAATTCGCTGTGTGAAGAAGAGCGGATAAATTGATTTTTGATTGTTTATGTGCTATTGACGCTTTAATTGAACACAGAGAGTCCTGACTTTCCGTTAGAAACTTGGTTTCATGTTTCTAGGCCATACTGGAAGACACAGGTCATTGAAATGAGTTTACGTTTTTCAAGACATCTGATTATTAACAGCATCTAGTATCTGGTATTTGTCTTGAGAATGACTTTAGTAAGCCTAAACTTGTAGCCAGTTATTATTTAATCTTATGTAGGAAGTGCCAGTAAGTCCGATGTGTTAGAACAGTTACTGAAACATGTTCGTGTTGTAGATATAAATTGCATTAAGTCTAATATTTTGTAAAACGTCGGGCTTGTGAATCGGTGGTACTTTTGTCGGAAAGCTCGTTTTCTGATGAGTTTAGTTTCTTTCCTTCAAGTGAAAGATTGGGTTCCTTAACTATAATATTACTTTTCAAGAATTCTTCCGTGTTTAGGTTCGAGAACATAGTTCAGAAGGGTTCTTGACATGGGAAGAGATAAAGACTGGATAAAAATGGCGACGAGAGATCTAAGTGGCGAAAGACGGGACGAATTTATGAAGTGCAAGGTGAATAATAATTCTCGTATCTAGCTTTCGACTTTTGGCCCTCTCGAATACGCCTGTCAACGATCCGTTGAAGAACAAAAAAATTCCAAAGGTATTATTATTAACGATAGGAACAAACAGATGAGAAACATAATAAATTTGGAAATAAGTGTATTATTATCCTAAGTAAAGCATTGTCCATTTGTTGGATATATATTTATTTATTTATGCCGGTCCCAGTGGCCGCGCCGTCTAAGGCGTAGGTCTGCGGCCGCTCGCCTGCCGAGATTGAGAGTTCGAATCCCACCGGAGGCATGGATATCTCTCTGTTGTCAGGTAGAGGTCTCTGCGACAAGCTGATCACTCGTCCAGAGGAGTCCTGCCGAATGTGGTGCGTCGTTGTGTGATCTAGAAAACCTCGTGAATGAGGGGGCCCTGGCCCACTGGGGGCTGTCGCGCAATATATATATATATATTCTTCCGTCCATTAACTCAATACACGGGTTATCTGAGTGAGTGGCGGAAGTCAGTCACTGTCACTGCCAATAATAATGTAGAACCAGAAAGTAAGTACCTAAATGCCCGAAGAAATTAAGATTCTGCACACAGCAGCCCGGATCAGAGCCAACTTAGTAAGCGGCCGATTCTTTTCGATGTTATTTGGGCACATATGGCTTATGACTCCCAAAGACACGATGTAAGAGAGAGGGTTTATGTTGACGCAGGGGCTCTGAGACTACTCCTGACCAATGCCAATTTCTTGTCCAGAAAAGGCTACCACCTATTTCGACCCAGTAATTTCAATCTTTTTTCCATTTTTCGAATCGAGACATGACCTCATAAAAACTTACGGACTAAAAACTGTTATCGGCATGGTACAGTATTTATGTCACTTACTGGAATCATGTCTGGATAGGATCTGTGGTTGTACAGATGAACGTCTCGATCTGCATACTGTGTTGCCGTTGGTGCCAGTGAGTCATGTAACGTCAGCATCCTTCCGTTCCTCGGGGACAAATGCATGTTCTCGTCGAAATAGCCAGGATTCGCGTACCGCAGAGCTTCAAAGCTGGGACCTGGATGTGTCGGAGGTTCGTGAAGTATTTGTCCGTAAGATGAATCGGACATTTGCCCCCTAAGGGCTGCTGCTCTTGCAGCGGCCTCGTCAGCCATACGTTCTTCTTGCAACTCGCGTGCCTTCTCTTTCCGGATCAGGTCTTTCACCATCTCGAATCTACTGCCTACTTGCTGTGCGTAGTGCGGCAAGTGATCAACAGGTGGGCTGGTCCCTCCTGATCTGAAGGATGTAACTTTACGGCGAGGAATGCCAGTAATTGTTCCCTGATGTCCTGTTCCAATAAGACGCGCAGCCACTTCTTCATAGGGGCGGAGACGTTCTTGGGAATGATCTCCTGAACTTGATCTCGGAGCCGTGTACACGATCCGGCCATAGACGTTGCGACCCGCTCCCCGACCTCGCCCTCCGACGCTTCGTGACCTGGCATATGGTTCCCATACATTGTATGCAAAAGGATCCCTGTATGTCGGGATTTCATTATGTATCTGCGTGGCACGGGATTGTCGTTTTGAGAATCGCCACATGGCTCTGAGCTCTTCGCAGCTAGGTTCATCTCCCAGACTGCCATCCCAGGCTCGTGTAGTAACCGTTGTGGGAACAAACTCAGTTCGTACAGCAGTGCCATCCCCTGCCAGCTTGTAGTTTGTAGTAGCAGCGACATATGTGAGTAACAGGGACAAGTAGATCACACAGCAGGCAATCGCTGGTCCGAGTTTCATCATGATCTGTAACAAAAGCCACAAGAGTTGTTTTAATCTTTGTACTGTATTGGAAAATAACATGGTTTGCATGCCATGAACGAGGATTACAGGATGAAACTCGTAAAGCTAACTTCGCCATTGCCTTGCGTTTATTTTCAATCTTTTGTTTCGATGATATGGTCCTATGTGTACAAACAGACAAATAAGGTATTTGGATCATGGGTTAGTATGCTGGACACGTGTGCTAATAAACATATGTCGAACCAAAGCCAAGATAACGTTTATTGCTTGCAGTAGTAAATAGCCGATTTTGTAAATAATAATAATAATTGATCAAAAAACCAGTGCATTTGTGCTGTCTGACGGCTACGTAAACTGGCGTCATACTTACATAAACAACAGACAGTCTATATTCGAGTGTATTGTATTCTTTCTTCGTGTTTTGGAACGCCGTCTAGTGTTACACTGGAATCTGTTCTGGGGCCGTAGTGCACTGCTGATTTCGTGTTAATGAAAATTGATGAAACTAGAAGTATTTCCTTCTCTAGAAAAACTAAAGTTTGTGTTTGTAACTTTGCGAAACCCGTATACCCCATACTAACTCTATTGAAAAGACCTGGGAGTATATGTTGATTTGGAACATTTTCTTAATCGTCATGTAGAATCCCCGTTTTCTCATCCTATTAAGTTGCTGGGAGTTGTTCGAAATGTAATTGTTTCTTTTCCTTGTTTTGATTGTGTATTGACGTTATATTTTACCTAAGTTCGAGCTGATTAAGGTATGTCTTGTTTGTGGAATTCTTGTTACCTCTACTGTTGCCAAAAAGCCAAAAGCGCCCTAGCGGAAGCTTGCAACTCTTTCTTAGTCATTCCTATCCCCACTTCCATTACAATTGTGCTGAAGTATTAAAGTATGTACAATAACTACGTTCCTTGAGAGGAGATGTCACATTGATGCAACATAATTTAGTAATTTTTACCTCGGTTTCGAATTTTGTCTTTCCCGTTCCTACGGTATAGGTCTTCTAAATCATGCTGGAAATCTGGGAGACTTCCTGACTGCTAATGTCGACTGTGCTTAAAACTTGTCGTACTGGATGCGCGTAAGCTACTAATTCTGTTTGTGCACACGCCATTAACTTGCAGAAAAAATTACTTCTGTCAGATTATTTTATGGATTATTATTATTATTATTATTATTATTATGTATAATTTTTCCCTCTTTTAATTTTGCCGTTTTCTTTAACGGAATTTTAATCTACTATTCTTGCTGACTTGCAGCATATGCTGTTTTCTTTTTGTATGTGTTTTTGTATTATCAATTTTCGTAGCCTTTTGCCTATTTATTGTGGCTGTATTTGCTTTTCTGCTCGTGGTACTGCACAGTGTTAGGTAGTGTTAAAAAAAATAATTAAATTTTAGGGTAACCGATTTCTGAAACTAGAATCAAACCAAAAACCCATTTTTGAATATGCAGCTGACTGCCACTTATATGATTATTGTACTCAGACCATTTGATAATAATGGCAGAATTGTCGTCACGTGAAAGCATTTAGACGAAATATATTCTTTCTCTTGTAGGCCCCTGTGCAATTTCAGCTTTATGTGTTGTTCGTAGTAGGATGGAGCCAGGATAGCGTAGTCGATACAGCGACTCGCTACGGGCGTGACGGTTCTTTCGAACCCCGGTGGAGACAATAAGTTTTCTCCATACCCATCCAGATATGCCCTGGGGCCCACCTAGCTTCCTGTACAATGGATACTGATACTTTTTTCCCGGGAGTAAAGCGGTCAGGCGTGGCGTTGACCACCCACCTCTCTCTAACGCCGAGGTTAAGAATGAGTAGGGCTATACCTTCCCCCCCCCCTTCCTTACCTTAATGGATTAAACGGGTAAACCTTTACTTGCGTGCTATTATCGTCGTAGTCGTGTTATAGGGTATTAAATTTGGATACGCTGAACTGGAAAACGAGATATATTCAGACTTTATTTGTATATTGGAACAAGGAACAATAAAAGGATAGGAAAGAGAGATAGCTGTAGGTTGATAGTCATAGCTTCATATAATTCGTAAGTCAGAAATTATTTCCTTCAATTCTTTGATACTTTATTCCATTGGATTTAAACGACAGTATTAAACGCTAAAGGGAACCGCGGTAGCACAGTGGTTAAGGTGCTGTGCTACAAATCGGAAGGTCGCTGGTTCGATCCCAGCTGGTGTCAGTGGATTTTTCATTGACATAAAATCCTTCCGATCGCACTATGGCCCTGGG